>Ga0302257_1000003_pt1 | contig 34214 bp, 26 predicted proteins | sample I_Fen_N1_4_FD_194566 | JGI IMG/M metagenome (GOLD analysis project Ga0302257, IMG submission 194566) | Peat permafrost microbial communities from Stordalen Mire near Abisko, Sweden - I_Fen_N1_4 | ecosystem: Environmental > Terrestrial > Soil > Wetlands > Permafrost | place: Sweden: Abisko...
CATAGCATGACCGCCGCGGGGACATGGGGTGGCGCGCTGCCCGAGCGCAGCGCGATCAATCCCTTGTCGCCGATGGTGGCCTTGAGCGCTTCAGTGGTCACCACCCCTGGATTGAGGGTGTAGGCGCGGACGCCAAGATCACCCAACTCCGTGGCCAGCACGCCGGACAACCGCGACACCGCTGCCTTGCCAGCACCGTAGGCATAACCCCAGCCCCCCTTGCCCGCCGCCACCGGTGGGTCGCTTTCGCCGGCGCCCGAGGTGACGTTGATCACCACTCCGCCGCCGCGCGCCACCATGTGTTCGGCCACCGCCCGGGTCAGCAGGAACGGCGTCAGGATGTAGCCCTTGAACATCCGCTCCAGGGTTTGCGCCTGCAGGTCCATGAACCCGGCATTGAGGTCACTGCCCTGGTAGATCGCGTTGTTGATCAGCACGTCGATGCGCCCGTACTCGGCCAGTACCGCCTCGCAGGCGTCGAGCGCCGAAGCGCTGTCGAGCAGGTCCATCGGCACCACGAGAACCCGGCAACCGAGTTCGCGCAACGCCTGGGCAGTGCCGTTGAGGCTGCCGGCCAGCGGCGCCCCGTCGGCATCGCGCAGGGCGTGTTCATGGTGTTCGCCTTCGTTGAGGGTACGGGCGCTGATCGCCAGGTCGAAACCGGCACGGGCGAACGCCAGTGCCGCCTCGCGGCCAATACCCCGGCTGGCGCCGGTAATGAATGCCACTTTGTTCATGGGTATTCCTTTTAGAAGCGCGAGGCGCGGACCATGGCGTCCATGCCGCCGTCGACGAACACCACGCTGCCATGGACGAACGAGGCTTGCGGCGATTGCAGGAAAGCCACCACTGAGGCGATCTCGTCAGGCCGGCCGGCGCGACCCAGGGGGGCGACGAACTCGCGGACCGACTTGCCGAATCGTTTATCATCCAGCGAGGCCTGGTGCAAGGGCGTCTCCACCGCACCGGGCGCTACCACGTTCAACCGCATGCCCTGCTTGCCCCAGCTGACCGCCAGGCGGCGGGCGTAGTGACTGATGGCGTATTTGGACGCGGCATAAGCGAGGTGAGGCTGGTCAAGGGTATCGGCCAACTGCAGCGAATGAGCCTCGTCACCGGCCAGCATCATTTCGATCATCGGTTGGCACTCAGGATTCGTATGAGTCGACGCGACCGAGCCGATCACCAGCGCCGCCGGCTGCCGACTCCTGGCCAGCGCACCTTGCAAGCCATCCAGCAATTGACTGACCCCAAAGTAGTTGACCGCCAGGATCACCGAGCAGGACGGCGCCGTGACACCGACCCCGGCGCAACAGATCAGCCCGTCGAGCACCCCGCCACTCTGTTCAAGCACTTGCGCGACGGCGGCGTTGCGTCCCTGGGCGGTGGACAGGTTGGCGATCACTTCAGCGTCGCTGCGATCGATCCCGATGACCTGGTGGCCGGCCGCGCGCATGGCTGCGCTGACGGCGGCCCCGATTCCCGAGGCACTACCGGTGATGGCTGTAATAGGCATGGTGGTTCTCCGTGATAGGTCCACCCAGTATCGACAGCGCCATCGCCGGACGGCATCGTCTATGCGGACTAAAACGGGGCGGAGGTGAACCTGTTGCAGCGCGTTGGCGGTCCCCACCTGCCGGAGCGAACCGCTCGCGAAGGTGAGAACCCTTGACGCGGGCTGTCTGAAAGCCCGTTGTGTCCTCGTCTGCTGTGGTGGGCCCTTTAAGCCTGGCGATAGACAGGCTCGGCCAGTTTCAGCGGCGGCACCTTGATTTTCTCGACAGCCTTCAACGCCAGCTTGGGTTTGCCCAGGGCCACCACGCTGTTAAGCAGGATGCGCACCAGCTCGGTCTGGCGGCGTACGCCAGTCTTGGAGAAGATGGAGCGCAAATGCGCCCGGGCGGTGTTGCGTCGGATGTTCAGGGCTTCGGCGGCCTCTTCCAGGGACAGGCCGTTGGTCAGCTCCATGGCCAACGCCGTCTCTGCCTTGGTCAGGTTGAACAGCTGCTTGGTCACCGCCTCGCTGGCAAGGGATTTGCTCGCCGCGTCGCGGATGTACACCAGCGCCGCCGGCTGGCCCTTTTCCTCGGCCCAGTCCAGGGACGGAATCGACTCCACCACCACCCCCAGATTGACCAGCCCCGAAGGCCGGGTCACCGACATGGCTTCGGCACCCTTCGGTGCATCCGGAGCGAAAGCACCCCGAATCAAGCGTTGCAGCTCGCGGTTGTCGCTGGGATAAGTCGCCTCCAGGCGCCCGCCCACCATTTTCAGGCCGTCCGAACGCGCGAGGATTTCCTGGGCCACTGCGTTGACCTGCAACACACTGCCGCTCTCGTCGAGCACCAGGGTGGCCACCGACAAACGGCTGATGGCCTGGGAGTACAGCTCGCTCAGTGACTCGCTGCGGTCCAGAAGATTGTGCAACTGCAAGGCCCGGCGCAGGTGCGGCAGAAACATCGCGCACAGTGTCCGCTCCTGTGCGGAAAAGTTGGGAGAGCGCTTGGGCCGGGTGATGCGAAAACGCACCTTGCCGCCGTCCGGGGTGGAAATGTCGGCACCCATCACATGATAAACGTCGTTGGGACCGCAGAATGTCTTGAAGTAGGCCGTGTGCTCCCACTCCGTGGGACTCATGATGTCATCGACGGCGAACACGCGATCCAGCGGCTGGTTGACGAACGGCGTGTTGGTCTGCGGGTAAGTCATGTAGTTGACGTCACCGGCACCTTCGATATCGCCGGCGATGATCATCAGGCCCATGTCAGGTTGCTCTGGCACCCGCAAGATGAGGGTGACGTAATTGGCCTCGTAGACATTGAGCAGGCTCTTGAGGGCGTTGGCCATCAGTTTCGGATCGAGGGCGCCGTCGTAGACTTCGCCCACCAACTGGTTGAAACGTGTGAGGTCCAGGCCAAGACTCGCCAGGGCTTCATGGGTCAAGACAACATCTTGCATAGTCTTCTCCTCGCACGGGTAAGGACGGTGCCCTTCCCTTGTTATTTTTATAATTTCGGCTGGGGGGGAACTCAGGGCTCCCCCTCTGGACTGCAACTCGCTCGCGGGCCCCGCAACAAGACCCGCACGCCAGTCTCCCTATCGTCAACGCCGTCCACAAGAGGCCCGGCAGGTTTATTTTTTCTATTGGGGATCACGCGCAGCCGGGCTGTCTTTCAGCCGGAACTGACCCTGTGCGGCCGGCGGCGGGCGCATGCGTTCGGAGACCAGCGGTCGCCCGCGGTTGAACCAGGCCGCCAGTGCCGGCAGGAGGAAAATCGCCCCCAACACGTTGACCAGGAACATGAAGGACAGCAATACGCCCATGTCGGCCTGGAACTTCAGCGGCGCGAATGCCCAGGTGCACACGCCAATGGACATGGTCACGGCCGTGAATACCGCCGCCGTGCCTCGTTGGCACATGGCTTCGTAGAACGCTTCGCGCAGGTTGGCGCCGCCCAGCATTTCGTGCTGAATGCGCTCATACAGGTAGATACCGTAGTCGACCCCTACCCCGACGCCCAGGGCCATCACCGGCAAGGTGGCGACTTTCAGACCGATCCCGAGCAGGGTCATCAGCGCGTTGCACAGGATCGCCACGATCGCCAGCGGTACCAGAATGCACAGCACCGCGCGGATCGACAGGAAGGTCAGCCAGCAAAACAGCGCCACCGAACCGAACAGCGCCCCCAGCATGATGACTTCAGCGCGCTTGACGGCTTCGTTGGAGGCCGCCATCACGCCGACATTGCCACCGGCCAGGAGGAATTCGACCTGCGGCGAGTTGACCTCGGCAATGATCCGCTTCGCCTCATTGATCGCATGGCTCACCGTGCTGCCTTCGTGGTCGGTGAGGAACACCAGGATCTGCATCTGCTGGCAGCCGTCGGTCACCAGGCCGTCGTCCGGCATATAGGCCCTCGCGCCCTGACTGAGGCCCCGGGATGAACCAGGGATCGCTGCCCAGCGCGGATTGCCTTCGTTATTGCCGGCAATCACCCGCTTGCCCATGTCCGCCACGCTCTGGATCGACTGCACACCGGGGACTGTGCGCATGCGGAAATCGAAGGCCTCCACCGCGCGCATCACCGCCGGGGAAAGGCAGCCTTCCTCGACGCCCTTGACCTGGACGAACACCGACATCACATCGAGGCCGATCGCGTAGCTGTTGATGATCTTGCCGTTGTCCAGGTTGTAGCGCGAATCGGCACGCAGCTCTGGCGCACCCGCGCCGACGTCGCCCACCGCCAGGTCGCGAGCCTTCCAGGCCCCGGCCGCCAACAGCAACAGACTGATGGCAAACACCCCCAGCGCAGGCCCCGGTTCAGCGAGTGCCGACAGGCGCCACCACAGGCGATGCTTGCCTTCCGGCCTCGATTGCGCCCGGCGCAACAGCGCGGGTTCCAGGTGCAACCAGGAAATGATGATCGGCAGCATGAGTTTGTTGGTGACGATCATCAGTATCACGCCGATGCAGGCGGTTACGCCCAGTTCGTGGACGATCGGAATGTCGATCAGCATGATCACCGCGAACCCCAGGGCATTCATCAGCAAGGCCAGGGAACCGGGGATGAAAATCTTGCAGAATGCCGTGCGCGCCGCGACCAGCGAGCTGCTCCCGGCCAGCACGTCCTGCTTCCAGGCGTTGGTCATCTGCACCGCATGGGACACGCCGATGGAAAAAATCAGGAACGGCACCAGGATCGACATCGGATCGATGCCTAACCCCAGCAGCGGCAACAGGCCCAGCAGCCAGACCACCGGCAGCAACGCCACCACGAGCGCCACCACCGTCAGGCGCAGGGAGCGCGAATACAGCCACAACAGCAAACCCGTGATCACGAACGCCACGACAAAAAAGCCGATCACCGTATTCAAGCCTTCGACCACATCGCCCACCAGTTTGGCGAAGCCGACGATATTGATCTCGATATCCGGGCTGTTGTACTTGGCGCGGATCTCTTCCAGGCGCTTGGCGATCTCGACATAGGACACCGGCTTGCCGGTCATGGGATCGGTGTCCTGCAGGTCGGCGCGGACCATCGCCGACTTCAGGTCATTGGCCACCAGGCGGCCCACCTGGCCGGAGGCCGCGGTGTTGCTGCGCACTTGCGCCAGGTCTTCGGCAGTGCCGCTGAAGCGCGGCGGCACCACCACATCGCCGAAGAACCCTTCTTCGGTAATTTCGATGTAGCGCACGTTGGCGGTAAACAGCGACGTCACGCTGGGACGGCTGACCCCGGAGATGAAAAACACATCGTCAGTGACTTTGCGCAGGGTCTCCAGGTACTCGGTGTTGTAGATATCGCCCTCGCCCTTCCAGTGCACGCTGACCAGCAGGCGGTTGGCGCCGGTGAAGTAGCGGCTGAACTTTAGAAAATTGACCATGTATGCGTGGGTGACCGGGATCTGTTTGTTGAACCCCGGATCCAGCTGTGTGTGGGTGGCGCTGTAGCCCAGGCCCAGGGTGACCAGCACAAACAACACCAGCAGTCCCTTGCGCCAGGCCATCAAGTGGTCGGCGGCCGTTTCGACGCAGCGCGTCACCCAGTGTTTACCTTGATTCATTGCCCGCCTCTCATTTACTGGGTGGCCTGTGTGGCCTCTAAAGCAGCGACGCTGCCACCTGAACCTTGCAGTACACCGCGCTCGCCGCCGACCAGCAGGCGTGAGCCGACCATCGTCGCCGAGGTCAGCGTGCCCAACCCTGCCAGACGGCTGACACCGAGCAACGCGCCCTGTGCATTCAGGTGTACTACCGAGCTGCCGGCGCCGACGATGACTAACCCTGAGTGATCGGGCAGCACCACATGGCCGTACAGCGGCAGTTGGTTGCCGAGGTTGATCCGGGTCCAGTTGTCGCCAAAGTCATGGCTGACGAAGACATGCCCGCGCATGCCATAGGTCACCCAGGTGTCCGCGCTCAAGCGCACGATGCCGAACAGCGATCCGCTGTAGAACGCCGGCACGGTTTGCCAGTGCTGGCCGGCATCGGTCGTGCGCAGTACCAGGCCCTGCTCGCCCACCAGCATGCGGCGACCATCGCTGCCGCCGGCCATGCTGTTGAGGTGCGCGTTGTCGATATCCAGGGCGTGGGGCGCCCAGGTCTGCCCGGCATCGGTCGATTGATAGAACTTGCCGAAACTGCCGAAGGCCATGACCTTGTCGCCGCCAGCGGTCCAGAGGCCCAGCAGCGGTTCGCCCAGATCGGCGTCGTAGCGTGCTTCCTGCCAGTGGCTTCCGGCGTCCATGGAACGCAGGATCCAGCCGTCATGCCCGACGGCCAGCAAACGTTTGTCGTCCAGTGCCACCACGGCAGTCAACGTGGCGTTGCGCTGGGTCGCGACGCTGGCAGGCTGCCAACTGACGCCCTGGTCATCACTGAGCAGGATGCTGCCTCGCTCACCTACGGCGACCACGCGCGAGCCAAGATTGAGCAGACCGTTGATCTGCACACGGTCCGCGCGCGTGGCCAACAACTCTGCCTGAGGCGCAGATTTGGGGGAAAAGGTGTAGCCAATGGTCAGGGCGACCACCAGGCAGACCAGGTAACCGATCACTGAGCGCATGGGCAACGCTCCTGTTCGGGGCACGTTTGCATAGGGCAAGTCATAGGGCCAATCCTCTTGTTCTTGTCAGGCGCCAGGGCATGCGAGGCAAGCCACGTGGGTCTCGCCTCTGAGGGGATAGTCGGGGGTAGGTTCGTTTGAAACATCGTCCAAATGGCTTATGCAATGGCGCAAATGCCGTAGCGGACCAGGGAGGGAGCGGGCTTGCGCCGAACGGTGTGCCGACGAAGGGACCTGACAGCCGGTCTGCGTTCGCGGATGTACGCGCGCGCCCTTGCAGGCGCGAGCCTGTTCGCGAATAACGCCAGGACAACACGGGCATTCAGACAGCCCGCGTTATCGTTGACGACCATCGCGAGCAGGCTCGCGCCTGCAAAACCAACGATCAGGCGAGGTAGAGAATCACCAGGTCGTTGATCACCGACGGCCGATCCTGGCCAACCACGTGGGTGTTCAGTTCCAGGGTCAACTGGGTGCCGCGCGCGGAGATCTCGACTTTTTTCACCCGTGCCCGCGCATGGATGCGCGAGCCGGCCGGCACTGGCGCGGGGAAGCGCAAGCGGTCGGAACCGTAGTTGATCTGGGTGCTGAAACCGGTGATTTCGAAATCCAGCTTCATTTTCATCCGCGACTGCAACACTTGCACCAGCGCGCCGTGGGCGATGGTGCCGCCAAACGGGCTGTGCAGGCGCGCCCGCTCGGGGTCGGTGTGAATCCAGTAGTCGTCTCCCGACAACTGGGCAAACGCATCGATCAACGCCTGGTCGACCACCACGACGTTGCTCCAGTCGCTGAACTGCTCGCTGACAAGGCTCTGCAAGGCCGGCCCGTCGTTGAGGTCGATTTGTCGGGCAGCCGGTTGTTCTGACGCCACGGGTGCCGGTTCACTTTCCTGCGCAGGCAGCGGTTCAAGGCTCGCCGCATCCTTGTCTACGCCGGTAAAACGCAGCAGGCGGTTGCCCTTGGCGTCGACTTCGGCGAACACCGGCTGCAACGGCATGCCGATGCGGATTTCGTCCTCCGCCAGGCCGACCAGGTTGGTGTTGATGCGCACACCCTGGGCCAGTTCAACCACCGCCAGTTTCTGCGGCATCTCGTCCATGAAGTCGGGCAACGTGGCGATGCGCGTCACGGTATAGCTGTACAGCGTCGCGGTGCCATCGACTTCGCGCCAGGCCAGGTCATGTTCCAGGCAGGCCGTGCAATGCCGGCGCGGGTAGAAGTTCCAGTGCTCGCAGGCGTTGCATTGCTGGATCAACAGGCGACGAGCCTTCAGGCCCTCCCAGAACGGTGCGGAGATCTGCGTCGCGACCGGCATCGGTTTGTTGTTGGACATGTGCTTATGCTCCCTGAAGTATCAATGCGCCCTGCTCGCTCATCACGCCACCGGTACCGGAGACGTAGACGTTGTCACAGCGCCCCAGTTGGCGTTCGCCGGCTGTGCCCGCGATCTGCGTGACCGCTTCGATCACCTGACTCATGCCGCCAGCCGAAGCCGACTGGCCGAAACTGAGTTGCCCGCCGTGGGTGTTCATCGGGAAATCGCCGCGCCAGGTCAGGTCGTGCTCACGCACGAATGCCATGCCCTCGCCCTTGGCACAGAAACCGGCATCTTCCAGGGTCAGCAAGGTGGTGATGGTGTAGCAGTCGTAGATCTGCGCGGCGTCGACATCCGCGGGTTTGATCCCGGCCATGGCAAAGGCCCTTTGGGATGCAGGGCCAATCGGCGTATTGATCATGTCCTGGGCATAGGACGGCGACTTGAACGCCAGGTGTTCGCCAAACCCGGTGATAAACGCCGGACGTTTGCGGCACCGTGCGGCCACTTCCTTGCTGGTGATAATCAATGCGGCGCCACCGGCCACCGGCATGACGATTTCGAGGACGTGCAGCGGGTCGGCGACCATTTTACTCGCCAGCACCTGTTCGATGGTCAATGGCTGGCCATAGAACATGGCCTGCGGGTTGGCCAGGGCATTGGTGCGCTGGTCGACCGCGATTTTGGCCATCGCTCGCTGGTCGTAATCGTATTGTGCGGCGTAACGCTGAGCGATCATCGCGTAACCGGTGTTCTGGCCCATGTGCCCGTATGGCAGGTCGAACTCGGCTTCAGGTGCGCCAAACGCTGTGCTGTGCCCGCCGTAGCGCATCGACCGGGCCATCCAGCCCGGGTCCTCGTCGGGGCCGAACGGCGCCATGCGTGCAGGGATGACGCACAGCACGGCCTGGCACAGGCCCAGCTCGATCGCGGCGGCGGCGCGCCAGACCATGCCCACCGAGGTGCAGCCCCCCAGATCCACCACTTCCGCGAAGTTCAGGCGCAAGCCCAGGTATTCAGCAGCCATGGCTGGCACGAACACCGAGGCTTCATGAAAATGCGGGCCGTTGATCACCAGCCCGTCGAGGTCCGATGCCTTGAGTCCGGCATCCCGCAGGGCCTGGGCCGCCAGGTCGGCGACTTGCTCAAGGTGAAACATCTTGGGCGCGGTCGCGTACTTTTCCGGTTTGTATTGCGCGGTGCCAACAATGGCCGCGTGCCCTTTAAGCCCCATAGTGCCTCCCTGCCGAAGCGTACTCGCCACGGCGATTTCCAGTTGGTATAGAGGACCGGGCACGCGTGAGCGCCCCGGCCCTTGAGCGGTCGATCAGAAGGTGTACTTCATCGAGAACGTGGCGTAGTCGCGGTCAGCATAGGGACGCTTGATCGGGTCGGCTTCACCCAGGTAGGCGATGTACTTCAAACCGAGTTCCAGGTTGCCCAGGTACTTGAAGGTCGTCCCGGCGCTCAGGCGTCGGTCTCCCTCGATACCGGAGATACTGCCGGCCATGGGCGTCGATCCGCTGAAGACGTTGGAGAAGCTGAAGGGGACTTCCAGATCCCAGCCTTGGAAAACTCCCGGATAACTGAACGATGCGCCCACGGTGTAGGCACTGGAGGACTTGGTGCGCATGCCTGCGCTGGTGTTGTAGGTATAGTCATCGGAAGGCGCCACTAGATTGGCCACGGAAGGCAGCAGGTTCAGGCCTTGCAGGTTGGGGGCCGCCGAAACGGATTCAACGCTGTCGACCTGCACGCGAATGATTTCGCCAGTCAGGGTGGTCTGGCTGGCCCAAGGGCGGTCGCCCAAGATGCGCAATGCCGACAATTGCATCTGCTGACCCTTGCCCCGGGCCGGAACCGCGCCAAGTCCGGTATTGACCATCACCGGCGCGCCGTCACGATACGACCATTCGGCACCGACCTGGGTATCGCCAAGCTTGGTCGAGGCGCTGATGCCGGTCAGCTTGATGTCCTCGAAGTATTTGATCCGGTAGCCATTGGACGTCAGGGCGTACCTGCCGCCGCCGACCGGTAACGGGTCGTAGCCGACCTGGGCTGTGGCCGGGTTCTTGTCGTGATAGTTGACGTGGAACAGCGACAGTTCCAGGGCCGGCACCGGACGGTAACGTACTTGCACACCCCACTGGCCGCCATCGCGCGGTTCGTCGGTGCCGCGATAAGGGATCTTCTGGCCGTTTGCATAAATGAACTCGCGGCCCGGCCCGACCACGTCGCTGCTCGACAGGTAGCTGCCCACCGGCGGCAACTCGGTGCCCTTCCATTCATATTGCACATAAGCACCGAAGGTGATGCTGGGATTGAGGCGGAACGAGCCGGAGAACTGGCCAACCGGCAACAAGATTTCCTTGACTTCCACCCCCGGCTGCGAAGCCTTGACGGCGTCGGACGGGTTCTGCACGCCATTCACGCCCGGGTAATACAGGCTTTCGCCCCAGGACTCGATATGCCGACCGGCCTTGACGTCGAGCATGGTGTTGTTATCGAAGCGCCAGCCACTGAACACATAGGCATCCAGCAAACGGGTCCGGCCTCCGCTGTAATAACGGGTGTCGCTGGTGAAATCGTCGTTGCGCCCGGTCTTGTTGACCGTGCCGGGGGAATCGTTATCGTTTTCCCGGTGGTAGACGTCATCGTAGAAGGTACTGCCGCGCACCACTGCGCCATAGTTATCCTTGCGCAGAATCATTTCGCCGAGCGCGCCCACACGATTGGTCGTCAGGCTGCCACGATCGAAGTTGCGATTGGCGTCGTCAGCGTTGACGTTGCTCAGCAAGCGATTGCTTTGCTCGCCAGTGCGCACACCGATGCCGTAGCTGGTAGTCACCGACCAGTCCATGGTCAACCCGTTGTCGAACTCGATTGTCTCTCCGGCCCATACCGGCGTGGTCGCCAGCGTAATCGCCGCCGCCAGGCTGCCGAGCTGGAATGCGCCCGAAACCATGACCGTAGAGTTATTGTTGTTTTTGTTGATCACACTTTCTCTCCTCTAGGGCAGCCGAAAGCTGCCTGGAATGTTCAACACTGCCGCCGTGCCGCCCGCTCAGAACACCTTGAGTGGTGTCGTTGCGCACGCTCCCCTTACAGCGCGCCGGTAGCGATATCGCCCCCGGTCCTCTTCCCGCACCAGCGACCCTTCGGCCAGCAGGTAGTTGGCATGCGCCAACGTTTCACCAAGTGCCATCAGTTCGTCGAAACGACCGGACAACCTGGGGAATAAAACGGCCATCAGTTCGACTGCCGTGCGCGGCTCGTCACAGTTGGCCAGCAGTAGCGCCAGATGCGCCCGGTGATGCGCCTCCAGTTGATCCAGGCGCCGATGCAAATTGAAGAAAGGCCGCTCGTGGGCCGGCAGTACCAGCACGCTGTCGGGCAAGGCGCGCAAATGCTCGATGGACTCGAGCCAGTCGCGCAGCGGGTTGGCCAAGGGTTCGGTGGCATGCACGCCAACGGTGGAGGTGATGCGCGGCAGTACCTGATCGCCGGAGATCAGCAAGCCGTCATCGGCGGCGTACAGACAGGCGTGCTCCGGCGAGTGGCCACGACCGACGACCACTTGCCAGGTACGACCGCCGATTTCCAGGACGCTGCCTTCGCGCAGACGGCGGAAATGGTTCAGGGGCGCGGGCAAGAAATGCGCATTGCTCATCACCCCGAACATTTCCCTGCTCTGCTCGTCAGTGACGCCGGCCTTGCGATAAAAATCGAGAAAGTCCCAGCCCACTGGTTGTCCGGCGGGAAACCGCACATGCAACGACTGGAACTCGCTGGCGGTCATGTACACCGGGCACTGAAAGCGCTCTGACAGCCAGGCCGCCACACCGGCGTGGTCGGAGTGAAAGTGGGTGCAAACCACCGCCAGCAAAGGCTGGCCTGCACAGACCTCAGTTAGCACACGGTCCCAGACCTCACGGCTCTGTTCGGTGTTCATGCCGGTGTCCACCGCGATCCAGCCGTCGGTGTGGCGCAGCAGGTAGAGATTGATGTGGTCCAGGCGAAACGGCAGCGGCATGCGCAGCCAGAAAACCCCCGGCGCCACTTCGAGCACTTGTCCGGCTTCGGGCGCCTGTGGCCACGGATAGCGAAGGCCGCTGCGCAGTTCGTGACCGTTCTCGTCGAGATCAGTCATGGCTGGCCACCGCGAACGGTGCAAGGCCGGCTCGCGTCAGGGCCTGCGGCGAATACGGCACATAGGACCGGGTTTGCTCGTCGCGGATGAACAGTGGGTCGCTGCAACGTGTCGGACAGTAGCCCTGGCGCTGCAGATCGACCTTGCGCAACTTGAAGCTGGCGGTCAGGTCGGCCGCCCGGGCGACCCGCACGAATACCGGGGCCGCATAACGCGGCAGACGCGCCTCGGTCAGGGCAAACAGCGCGTCGGGATCGAAGGAATGGCCCGGTTGCATCAGCACCGCCGCCATACCGGCGCGTCCTTCATGCCCCGGGACCTGGACGCCGTAGATGTTGATCAGTTCAAGCCCTGGCAGATCGCTCAGTGCATCGGCGACTTCCTGGGTCGAAACGTTTTCGCTTTTCCAGCGGTAGGTGTCACCGATGCGGTCGACGAAATAGCAGTAACCGTCGGCGTCTTCGCGCAGCAAGTCACCGGAGCTCCAATAGGCGTCGCCCTCGCACAGCACGTTGCGGCGGATCTTGCTCTCGGTGGCTTCGGCCGAGGTATAGCCCTCGAAACGCCCGCCGCCAATCTGCGGGTGATCGACGATAAAACCCATCGCCTCGCCGATCTCACCCACTTTGCAGACTTGATAGAAACCGTTTTCGTCCCGTGGGTGGCAGTCGTTCTCGACGTCGTAACGGACCAGCCGCAGGTTGGTCTTGTTCCAGTCCGGCACGCGACCGCAGGAGCCAAAGTAATTGTCGACGTTGATGATCGCGGCGTTGGCCTCCGTGGCCCCCCAGCCCTCGAACACCTGGATCGGCCCGAAGCGTTCCAGCCAGCGCTGCCAGGTGTCCGGCGACAGGCCCGCGCCGAGCATGCAGCGCAGGGTGTGCTGACGGTCGTGGGCTTGTTGCGGTTGATTGAGCAGATAGCGGCAGATTTCGCCGATGTACTGGAAGATGCTGATCCGGTGAAGTGCCACATCGTTCCAGAATTCGCGCACGCTGAACTTGCGGCGCACCACGATGGCGGCCCCGGCCCGCAACGCGGTGGAGGTCACTGAGGTGGCGGCGGCTCCGTGGTACAGCGGCAAGCAGCAATAAAAAACGTCGTCGCAAGTGGCTTGCAGGGTGACTTCCATCACATCGCCGGAGGACATCCAGCGCATATGGCTGTAGCGCGCCGCCTTGGGCAAACCGGTGGTACCCGAGGTGAAGATCAGCAGGGTTGGCGTCTGCGCATCGATGTGGGCGCGGATATCACGGGGGAACGGTGTACGCGGCGCTTTTTCCAGGCGCGCATCGAAATGTCCGTCGATGCCTTTGGGCAGCGCTTCTGTCCAGGGATTTTCCGGGTCGCGGATCAGCCAGCACGGCAGTTCCGGAAAACCTTCGGTGGCCTGAACGTTGGCCAGGCACTCTTCGCCGACCACCAACGCCTTGGCGTCAGTGGTCTGCAACGCATGGAGCAGCGGACGGCCGCTGACCTGGGTATTGATGAAGGCCACTACCACGCCCAGCTTGACCAGGCCGAACCAGGTACAGAAGAACGCCGGGCGGTTTTCCATGGCCAGGGCGCAGACATCGCCGGCACGCAGGCCGTTGGCATAAAAGGTGTGAGCCATCTGATTGGCCCGCGCATCGACTTCGAGGTAGCTCAGGACCTGTTCGCCGTAGATCAGGAACGGGCGTTCGCCCAGTTCGCGCGCCTGATGTTCCAGGCGATCTGCCAAGGTGTAGAGGTCGCCGGGCTTGATCTGGCCAGCGGCCGCCGAGCGTTGATCCAGCAGCGCCTGGGTCTGCTCCCGTGGCACCACTTTGGTCCGCAGGGCGCCGGTCAAGTCGTTCAGGTTCATTGCGCCATCTCCTGGGCGATCGCTTGATAGGCGGGGTAATCCGAGTAGCCAGCCGAGCCTGGCGTATAGAGGGTCTTGCGGTCGAAACCGCTCAGCGGCAGGCCACGCTTGAGGCGCTCCACCAGGTCGGGGTTGGCAATAAAATGACGACCGAACGACACAGCAGCCCCCTCGCCCGACGCGAGAGCGGCACTGGCCGAAGGACCGTCGAAACCATCGTTGAGAATCAGTGCGTGAGGACTGTGCCGACGCGCCAGGGCAAAGGCGTCGAGGTCGGCCAGGGGGGAGCGCATGATGTGCAGGTAAGCCAGGTCCAATGCCGCCAGGGCTTCGCACAAGGCCGCGGTCGTGGCCGCCGGATCACGGTCGTCGATGTCGTTGTAGGGGTTGCCGGGGCACAGGCGAAAACCGACGCGTCCGGCGCCGATCGCGCTGGCCATGGCCTCGATCACTTCCCTGGCAAAACGCACCCGCCCTGCCACATCACCGCCATAGGCATCGTCGCGCTGGTTGCTGCCAGAGGCCATGAACTGCATGGGCAGGTAACCGCTGGTGCAGTGCAGCTCGACACCGTCGAAGCCGGCCAGGCGCGCATTCAACGCCGCCTGGCGATAGTCATCGATGACCTCTTGGATGCCCTGCAAGGTCAGTGCCTTTGGCGTGTCGGTGTCCACCAGGCCCGCAACATCACTGAACACCTGGGTGCGCGCGCGCAGCGCCGAAGGTGCAACCGTGGCCGCCCCGGCTGGCTTGTTGTAGTGGCTGGCGGCGCGACCGACGTGCATCAGTTGCAGGACGATGCGCCCGCCCTCGGCATGCACCGCCTCGGTGACCTGCCGCCATCCGGCGATCTGCTCGCTGCTGTAGATGGCCGGGGTGCGGCAGTAGCCCAGGCCGCTGGCGGAAGGCGCAGTGCCTTCGGCCACGATCAACCCCGCACCGGCACGCTGACGGTAATAATCGACCATGGCGCTGCCGGGCACCGCATCGGCAAGAGCGCGACTACGCGTCATGGGGGCCATGACAATGCGGTTGGCCAGTTGCAGCTCGCCCAGGACTACCGGCTCGAACAAGACGCTCATTTCAATACCTCAGCTTCTTATTGTTTTCTGGCTGTCGAGGGGCTTGCCACGGCGGTGGCAAGCGCTGACAAACCAGCGAATATGGGCTGAATGATTGACGTTGAACGCGGGCGAAACATCGTCCGACAAGACTAGGTTCGCTATCGACAAGGCGATGCCGGTGCCGCATCGTTCATGCGCAACCCGATAACCGTTTCCGGCGACCTGGCCGAGGACGAAAAGATGGTCTGAACGGACGATGAAAAAAAGCCGCGACCGACCGAGCATCGCGACAACCAGAACAAGACCGGGAGCACCCGCAGTGAATCAATCCCCCCCCGTGACATGGCGAACGCATTACGCGCTCTTCGTGCTCGCCAGCATCTATGTGTTCAATTACATCGACCGACAGTTGATGGCGATCCTGATCGAGCCGGTGAAGCTCGAATTCGGTATCTCCGACACGGGCATCGGCCTGCTTTCCGGCGTGACCTTCGCGGTGTTCTACACCGTGTTCGGATTCCCGCTGGGACGCCTTTCGGATCGCATCGGGCGCAAGCCAGTGATTGCCTTCAGCTGCATCGCCTGGAGCCTGATGACCATGCTCTGCGGCATGGCCGGCAATTTCCTGAGCCTGGTGCTGACGCGGATCGGCGTGGCCGTCGGTGAAGCCGGCGGCACGGCACCGTCGGTGGCCATGGTTTCGGATTTGTACCCGCCGAATCGCCGCTCCACCGCGCTGTCGGTGCTAATGCTCGGTTCCAGCCTGGGGGCAATCGTGGGACTCGGGCTGGGGGGCTGGATCGCCCAGCACCACGGGTGGCGCTACGCGTTCTTGCTGATCGGTGCACCCGGGATTTTCCTCGGTTTGCTGCTATTGCTGACCGTGCGTTCACCCCAGCGCGTGACGCCATTGGGCGTTGTCCCGGCGCAACAGGACAACTGGGTCAAGACCCTGGCTGAACTGTTTCGCATGCCATCCTTCCTGTGTCTGGTGCTTGCCGGCGGCGCGGCAGCTATTGCCGGTTACGCCATCGGCACCTGGAGCCCGAGCTTCCTGATCCGCTCCCATGGCCTCAATCTGCAACAGGCCGGATTTCTGGTGGGGGTTGTCGGCGGTACGGGGGCGACCGTCGGCACCCTGACGTGCGGCATACTCACCGACCGCATGGCCCGACGCGATGCCGGCTGGCAAATCGGCGTGCCCTTGCTGGGCACGCTGATCAGCATTCCCTTCGCCCTGGCCTATTTCCTCTGGCCGCAAGGCACGGCGTTCATCATCGGCGGTATCGCGATACCGCAAGCCTTCCTGTTCTACAGCGTCTTCGGCTTCTTTGGCGTCTGGTGGGCAACTCCCTGCCTGAGCGCTATCACTCACCTGTTCCCCGCCACGCGCCTGGCCCAGGCCACGTCGATTTTCCTGATGTCCATGACCTTGCTGGGTGTCGGTATCGGGCCATTGCTGGTGGGCATGCTGAGCGATTTTTACGTGAAAGGAATGGGCGCTGAATCCCTGCGCTATGCCCTCGCCTCGTCGGTGTCGATGCTGGCATTGGCCAGCGTGTTTCTGGCGCTGGCACTGCCGCGTTATCGCCAGCAGATCAAGAACCCCGCCGTGCTGCCAGCACCGGTCCGAACCGTCACGGCCTGAGCCCCCTCCCCGCGACATCTCGCCGCTGAATCCCTGTCGGGTTCCAGCGGCTTTTTTTTGAGGATTGCCATGAGCACCAGCGCGATACAGATCTGCAACCTGCTCTACCGCTACGCCGAGTGTATGGACAGCGGACAACTGGTCGAGGCCGCGGAGCTGTTCCGTCATGCCCGCATCAAGGTTCAAAGCCAGCATTTCATTGATCACACGGCCCTGCTGCGCCTCTGGCAGCAGCGAATCAAGCTCTACCCCTGTGGCACGCCACGCACCCGACATGTCATCAGCAACCCGATCATCGACATTGACGAGGCGTCGGGAACGGCGACGATACGCGCCTGTTACACGGTGCTGCAGGCAACTGAAGACCTGCCTTTGCAGCCCATCGCCGCCGGGCGTTATCTGGATGAATTCGAACGTGTCGATGGGGCATGGCGGTTCAGTTTTCGTGATTATTCGAAACTGGACATGCTGGGGGACTTGAAGGCGCATCTGGTGGTGTAGGTAACGGGCCAGCGCCTGCAGGTTTTCCTCACGGCGCAAGGCGCGGTCAAGAAAGTCATCTGCCAGGCTGCGATGCGGTGCGCTTTCCACCGATGAGACAGTCGTAAAAAAGCCCCGCCGGAAACCGGCAGGGCTTGGTCAACGGACACTACCGAAATGATTACCGCCCGATAGCCCGCGCCGCGTCTGCGGTGTACTGGTCAGGGGTGAATTTGCCTTCGTTGAGGATTGGCCCCTTCTTCGACTCGTTGGTCATGCCATAACCGGTGTACTGGCCGGAGTTAAGATCCATGAAGAACTGCGAACCAGCCTGCCAGCCGCTCATGTCCGGGTGGTAGAAGTAGTTGATCATGGCGTGTTTCCACAGCTGCCCGCGGGCGTCGTAGTTGTCGGCCATCACCGCGTTCCAGGTGTCTTCGTCGATGAACAGCACGCGCTTGCCATAGACATGGCGAAAGCCTTCCTTCAAGTCCGCTTCCAGCACCCACACACGGCGCAATTCATAGCGCATGAAATCAGGATTGGGGTGGTTGGGTGTCAGGATGTCGGCGTACTTGACGGTTCCAGTGTTCGCCTTGAACGCGTTGGCCGGGCTGTAGATCTCGCGCTTGCCGATCAGTTTCCAGGTATAGCGCTCCGGTGAACCGTTGAACAAACGGTCTTCGTCGACGGTCATGGTGCCGTTGGTGCCGATCATTGGCTGATCGTAACCGTAGCCCGGCAATTGCCGTACGCGCCGGGTTGATGGGCTGTAGGACCAGGCCTGACGCGCATCGGTGCCGTAGTTGTAGGGTTCATGGGCAATGCTGAGGGTGCCGTTGTCTCGGGCCGGTTTGAGGGTCATGTTGTTACTCATGGCCGATAGCTTTTCTTCGGTCCGCGAGTCGGCGGTCGGCGAGTTCGCCAACGACAGGTTACGCGCGTACGCACGTCCCCAGCCGATGCTGCCGTTGGGCAGGACCGAGGCCAGATCCGTGGTTTTTTCCTCGGTGTAGGCACGTGCCGGTAGTTGGTGGTTCCACAACACTTCGGTGCCGTTCTTGGGGATCGGGAACGGTACCTGGCCAATCCCGGTGAAACCGGCGCCATCATTGACCAGTTTGGCGTGTAGCGCGTTGTCCATCACGCGGCGACAGACGTAATCGGGGTAGCGGAAATCCCGGTGGCCCGGGTAAATGTTCATTTTGTAGGTGGTCGGATACTTCTTGAGCAGCGCCTTCTGCCCTTCGGTCAGGTGCGACTCGTACTGACTCATGTTCTGCGCAGTGATCACCAGGATCGGCTTCTCGGCTGCGTAAGGATCAACGGGTTGGTCACCGGAGTACTTCACGTGATTCCAGCCCGGCACTTCACCCAGATACTTGCCGGTATAAGGCGGAATGGTGCCTTCGGCGTTACCCGCTTGCACGGCGCCGACGCACGTCAGATCCTTGCCCAGCCTGGCGGCTTCCTCAGGTGATACCTCGGCGTACGCATAACCCGTCAACCCGCTATTGGCTGTGAATGCGACCGCGAGCATGAGACCTGTTCTTGTTATTTTCATGTGTTGCCTCCTACGCTGATAAGGCTCTGTGGATGACCCATTGTTCGTGTTCTGCCGGCCCCAACATCGTCCGGAAAGACTAAGAAGGCGTCAGGCACCCAAACTTTCTTGCAGTTGCGCCTTGAGCACCTTGCCAGTGGCATTGCGGGGCAAGGGTTGGAGTACCCGGTACACCTGCGCCGGCACTTTGTAGGCGGCCAGACGCTTGGCGATGAAGTCGCAGACTTGCGCCTCCCCAGGCAACGTCGATGCCTGGCCATGCACAGCCAGCCCGACCGTTTCGCCCAGCAGCGGGTCGGCAATGGCGAACGCCGCCGCTTCCAGCACGCCAGGCATATCAAGGACGCAGGTTTCGATCTCGGCGGCGGAAATCTTCTCGCCGCCGCGGTTGATCAGCTCCTTGACCCTGCCGGTGATGTGGAGGAATCCCTCATCGTCGAGATAGCCGATATCGCCGGTGTCGAGCCAACCATTGCGCAGGCTTTGCGCGGTGGCCTCGGGCAGGTTCCAGTAGGCGCTCATCAGTGTGGGCGAACGCAGCCAGATCACGCCGTGGGTGTCCACCGACTGCGCCTGGTCGGGGCTGTCACCGATGCGGATATCAACGATCGGCAGCGCCCACCCCGCCGATGCCGGCTTGTAGACAAACGGATCGCCACCAATCGCCGCGCCGATCCCGTTGCTTTCGGTCAGGCCATAGCCGGCACCGCCAATGACATCGGGCTTGATCCTGAGCATGTCGTCGAGCACGCTGGCCGATGACGCACCGCCGCCCAGGCCCAGGCCAAACAGGCTGGCGGTTTGCTCGCTGCCGAAACGCGGCGAGGCGAGCAATTGCTGCATCATCATCGGTGCGCCATTGAACTGGGTGCAGCGCTCGTCGCGAATCAGGTCGATGGCGCGTTCGACATCCCACTTGTACATAAGCATCAAGCGTCGACCCGCGCGCAGTGCCGACAAGAACTGCGCATGCAAGCCACTGACATGGAAAAGCGGGACCGCCGCCAGGGTCGTGGGGGCAAAACCGCTGTTGATCACCACGCCGACTCGCTCGGGCGAACTCATGGCACAGAACGCACCCTGGAATTCCAGCGCGGCCAGCGCCTGGCAGATCGCCCGGTGACTGGACACCGCGCCCTTGGCACGACTGGTAGTGCCCGAGGTGTAGAGGATCAGCGCTGGCGCATCAGGGTCGACTTCCCGGGCTGGCAACGCGACAGCCGGTTCGCTGATCAGGTCTTCATAACGCAGGCAGTATTCAGGAAAAACGCCCTGCGCACCGACGACAATGGTCGCCCGCTGCTCATGCGCCAGGTCTTCGCGCAAGGTGTCCAGGCGCGCTTCGTCGCCTATCAGCACGCGCGCGCCGCTGTCCTGCAACGCGTATTGAAGCTCATCGCGCAGCCCCCAACTGTTGAGCGGCACACATACACCGCCACAGCGCAGGATCGCGGCGAAGGCCACCAGCCAGGCCGGCTGGTTACGCATGGCAATCGCCACCCGCTCGCCCGGTTGCAGGCCGAATCGAGCGACGATTTGCCCGGCCAGGCGATCAACCTGATCGTAATACTGATTGAAGGTCAGGCGTTGCGACTGCCAGACAAGAAACTCACGGTCGCCGTGGACCCGACCCGCGTCGATCACTTGCAACAGGTCGCACGCAGCGTGACGAAAATAGCGTGGCGCGCCATCTTCCGGCGTCACCACTTCAAAGGGCGAACCGGGGGCAATCAATTGGCGCCACGCGGTTTGCCAGCGTTCAATGCTCATTTTTATTTTCTCCAGAACGGGCGGAAGACCCGTGGGTCTGCGGTGAATCTCCAAATTGGGTACGACGCCTTTGCAGGGGGGAGGCTTGCCGGCGAAAGCGGTGTATCGGGTACAACCGCGTCATCCCGTTCGCCGGCAAGCCTGGCGCCTACGCAAGGGCGGCGTAGCGTTCGCAATGAAAATCCCGATCGCCCAGGCAGCTCTGTGCAACGCGGACGCGCTTGAGGTACAGGCCGACATCCAGTTCGTCGGTGACGCCAATGCCACCGTGCATTTGCACCGCTTCGTTGGCGACCTTGACTGCCGTATCGCCCGCTTTCCATTTCGCCAGGCTGACCAGTCGTGCGCGCGCGCCGACATCGAGGCTGGCGTCATCCAGGGTCGCGAGCGCAGCCATCAGGGCGCTGCGGCTAAGCGCCAGGTCGACATACATTTTCGCGGCGCGATGCTGCAGGACCTGGAAAGTGCCGATCGCCGTGTCGAACTGCACGCGGGTCTTGAGGTACTCCAGGGTGGTTTCGAACAATTGCTCGGCCATCCCCAGGAGTTCTGCGGCCAGGCAGGCGCGGCCCCGGTCCAGCGCGGTTTCCAGCGCAGTCCAGCCTTCGTCCAGCGTACCCAGCAGCGCATCGCTCCCCAGTTGCACACCCTCCAGTTGCAGGCGTGCGCAATTGCGTGAATCGATCAGCGACAAGGCACTCACCGTCAGGCCCGGCGTATTGGCGGGCACCAGGAACAGGCTGATGCCACGGGTGTCGCCCGGTTGTCCGGACGTACGCGCCGCCACCACATAGGCATCGACGCCCAGGCCGTCGACCACCCAGTACTTGTCGCCGTGCAAGCGATAGCCCTGCCCTTCGGCCTTCGCCTCAAGAGCAATGTGACTCGGCTCATGGCGCGAGCGTTCGTCCACGGCAAGGGCCAGGCGCCGATCGCCACCGATCACCGCTTGCAACCATTGCGCCTGCTGCGTTGAATTGCCCGCCAGGTGCAGCAATGAGCCGCCAAGCACCACGCTGGAAAGCAAAGGCGTGGCGGACAGGTTGCGGCCCATGGATTCGAAAATCGGCCCCAGGCCCTTACAGCCGAAATCCAGACCGCCGAAGTCTTCCGGAAATGGAATCGCACTCCAGCCCAGCTCGACGGCATCGCGCCATAGCTGCGCGTCGAAACCCGCTTGCACGGCCTCATCGCGCAGTCGACGCTGGACACTGACCGGGCTGCGGGCGGCGAGAAAGTCCCGCGCGCTGTCGGCCAGCAAACGCTGTTCATCGCTATAACGCAGGCTCATGACTGAGCTCCTTTCACGGCAGGCTTCTTGGCTTCAGGCAAGCCAAGCACGCGCTTGGCGATGACGTTGAGCTGGATTTCCGAGGCGCCGCCCGAAATGGTCAACGCGTAGCTGTTGAGCCAGGCTCGGGTGATAGCCAGTTGCTGCTCGCTAAACGCCGGGCATTGCCAACCGAAGGCATGCCCTGCCATGGCATCGAGCAAGACCTCGAACTTGTCGCGCTCCTGCTCGGTGTGCACCAGCTTCATGATCGACATCAGGCCGCCGATGTCATCGCCGGCCCGCGCCTCTTCGCCCATGCGCTGCACGGTCAGGTTATAGGCCTGCTCGTTCATCGCGCAGGCCGTGGCCCGCGCCTGCAGCGCATATTCGCTTTGGCTTTGTGGTGCCGGTACGTATTCGCGCATCAGGGCCAGCAGGTCGAAATGCGATGGCAAGCTGAACTCGCCGAACTTCGACATCGCCTTGCGTTCGTGCTGCAACAGGTACTTGGCCAGGTTCCAGCCGCCGTTCAATGGCCCGATCAACTGGCTCTTGGGCACCTTCACGCCATCGAAGAACACTTGGCAGAACGCCGATTTGCCGCTGATCAAATCAATCGGCTGTGGCTTGACACCGGGGCTGCGCATGTCGAGCACGATCAGGCTGATGCCCTCGTGTTTCGGCGCGCTGAAGTCCGTGCGCACCAGCGCATACATCCAGTCGGACTTGTCGCCGTAGGACGTCCAGATCTTGCTGCCGTCCACCACGAAATGGTCGCCGGCATCGCGGGCGGCCATTTTCAGGCTGGCCAGGTCGGAACCGGCGTTCGGTTCGGAGAAGCCCTGGCACCAGCGCACTTCGCCCCGGGCGATCGGCGGCAGCAGGTCGCGTTTTTGCTCTTCGCTGCCAAACGCCAGCAACACCGGCCCGAGCATCCAGATGCCCAGGTTGATCTGCGGTGGCCGGCATTTGATCCGGCGCATTTCACTTTCCAGCACCGCCAGCTCTTCGTCGCTCAGGCCCGCGCCACCGTATTCCACCGGCCACTCGGGACAGAACCAGCGCTTGTCGCGCATGCGTTCGAACCACAGGCGCGCGTCTTCGCAGGGAAACTGCGGGTTCTGGCTACCCCACACCACATCGCCTTCAGCCATGCCCGTGCGCATCGACAGCGGACAGTTAGCCTCCAGCCAGGCACGGGTGTCGTGCCGGAATTGCTCGATAGTGCTCATGAGAGTCCCCTTCGCCCCGCCCCATGGCGGGGCGAGTACGGTTTTTTTTGTTGTTGATGGACGAGCGTCAGCGTTGGGTGCGTGGCATTGCGAGACCAAACTGGGCGATCAGTTCGCGCTGGATTTCATTGGTGCCACCGCCGAACGTCAGGGTCACCGAACTGCGCAATTCGTACTCCAGCTCGCCCTGCAACAGGGTCGCTGCCGAGCCGCTGCGCATCGAGCCATTGGCACCGAGGATCGACGCCAGCTTGCGCAGGATCTCGATCGCCGACTCCGAGCCGAACACCTTGGTGGTCGAGCTCAGGGCCACGTCCATACGGTCGTGCTCCAGGTCGGCGGCAATGCGCATGTTGATCAGGCGCATCGCCTCAAGGCGCGCATAGCACTCGGCCAGAGAGCTGCGCACCCAGGCCTTGTCCATGGCACGACGGCCCTGCTCGTCGCGCGCTCGCGCCCACAGGTAGACCCGGCGAAACAGCGCCACGACCTTGTCTGACCAGGTGCCCAGGCCAAGGCGCTCATGGTTTAGCTGCGAGGTAATCAGCTTCCAGCCACCGTTCAACTCGCCGACCAGCATCTCGTTGGGCACCCGCACGTTGTCGTAGTAGGTGGCCGTGGTCGGAATACTGGTGGTCGGAATCAGGGTGTGGGAGAAACCCGGTGTCAAGGTGTCGACGATCAACAGCGAAATGCCTTTGTGCCGCAACTGAGTCGGATCGGTACGGGCCGCCAGCCAGACGAAATCGGCTGATTCGGCACCCGAGGTCCATAGCTTGTTGCCGTTGACCAGGAAGCCTTCATCGTCCTGGCGCGCGGTGGTTTTCAGCACGGCCAGATCGCTGCCGGCGTCGGGCTCGGAATAACCGATGGCGAACATGATTTCGCCCCCGGCAATGCCCGGCAGGAAGCGTTCTTTCTGCAGCTCGCTGCCATGGGTCATCAAGGCCGGGCCGACGGTGCTGATGGTCACGAACGGCAGCGGAGCCCCGGCGATGTTGGCTTCTTCGAAGAAAATCAACTGCTCGGTGGCCGCGTAGCCCTGGCCGCCATGGGCCTTGGGCCAGCCGACCGCGAGCCAGCCGTCGCGCCCCATCTGGCGGATGGTCTGGCGAAACAGCTCGCCGCCTTCCTTGCCGCGCAACTGATCGCGCATGTCCGGGGTCATCAGGGCCTGGAAATAGTCCCGCACCTTGTGGCGCAGGGCATGTTGTTCGGGAGTGAGGTCGACGAACATAGCTGCTCCTTAGGCTGAGCCGAGAATCAGGCCACTGGTAGGTACGCCGGTACCGGCGGTGACCAGCACGTTTTGCACATCCGCCACCTGGTTGACCGCCGTGCCACGCACCTGGCGCACCGCTTCGGCAATGCCGTTCATGCCGTGAATGTAGGCTTCGCCGAGTTGCCCGCCGTGGGTATTGATCGGCAGCTTGCCGCCACGGGCATGGTGCCCGGCGCGAATGAACTCCTTGGCTTCGCCGCGTTTTACGAAACCGAACTCTTCGAGCTGCGGCATCACGAACGGGGTGAAGTGGTCGTAGATCACGGCGGTCTGGAACGCCTCCGGACCGAGTCCCGACTGGCGATACAGTTCGCGAGCGACCACGCCCATCTCCGGCAGACCGGTGATGTCGTCGCGGTAGAACGAGGTCATGCTTTGCTGACCGTGACTGATGCCCTGGGAACCCGCCTTGATGGTCACCGGCTTCTGCCTCAAGTCACGGGCGCGCTCGGCCGAGGTGATGACCATCGCCACCGCGCCATCGGATTCCTGGCAGCAATCGAGCAAGTGCAAGGGTTCGCAGATCCAGCGCGAAGCCTGGTGTTCTTCCAGGGTGATCGGCTTGCCATGGAAAAACGCCTGGGGGTTGGTCGCGGCAAAATCCCGCGCCGCCACCGCGATCCGCCCGAAGTCCTCGGAGGTCGCGCCATAGGTGTGCATGTAGCGCTGGGCGAACATGCCAACCCAGGCCGCCGGCGTGTGGAAACCGTGGGGCATGTACCAGCCGTAATTGACGTTATCGAAGGTCGGCGTAGAGGCGAAACCGTAGCTGCCGGTGCCGAAGCGATACCAGGAACGCTCGTTCATGGCGCGATAGACCACTACAACTTTCGCCATCCCGGTCGCCACCGCCATGGCCGCATGCATCACCGGTCCGCAAGCCGCACCGCCGCCATGGGGCACCTGTGAGAAAAACTTCACGTCCTTGCAACCGAGCAAACGGGCAACTTCATACTCCGGGACCTTGTCGACGGAATAGGAACTGAACCCCTCGACCTCGCTCGGGTCGATGCCGGCATCCTTGAGCGCGCTCAAGGTGGCTTCCATGGCCAGGCGCAATTCGGTGCGTCCGGAGTTCTTGGAAAATTCGGTTGCGCCAAGACCAACGATCGCGGCGCGCCCGGAAATCGATGAATCAGTCATCTGTGTCTCTCCGGCTGTCAGGGCAGGACCACTGCGACCGTACCGGTCACGTGGTTGCCCATGGAATTTTTGCCGCCGAGGGTGATTTCCACCGTGCGGGTATCGGCGTCGAGGCGCGTGACGCTGCCGCTGAAGGTCATGCAATCACCGGGATAGTTCGGTGCGCCAAGCTTGATTTTCAGCGAGGTGAAGACTGCCTGCGGGCCCGTCCACTGCTCGATAAACCGCTGCACCAACCCGTTGGTTGTCAGGATGTTCATGAACACATGGGGCGACCCCAGGGTTCGGGCGGCGTCCGCGTCATGGTGGCCGGGAAAGTAATCGCGGGTGGCAATCGCGCCGCCATTGATCAGGGTCACCGTGATTGGCACCGCCAGTTCCGGCAGTGCTTCGCCGGGGCGCACGTCTTCAAAGCGCTTGGTGTTCTTCGAGGTCATATTTCCATCCCAGCTTGTCGTTATCGTTGAGCCAGTCGCCCAGGCGTTCCAGGCTTGCCGCCGAACCACCGAGGGCAAGGCACAGGCCACGGCTCCAATAGAGAAAACGGTGGATCGGGTACGTCAGGTCGACGCCAATCCCGCCATGTACATGCTGCGTGACGTGGCCGATCCGGTGCCCCGCTTCACAGGCCATCCAGGCGGTGGCCAAGGCTTCGGAAGGTGCTGGCAGGCCGGCATCGATGCGGTAGGCCAGTTGCCACAACACCGTGCGCAAGGCTTCGACGGCAATGTGGGTGTCGGCCATGCTCATCTGTACCGCCTGGAAGCTGCCGATGACGCGCTCAAACTGTCGGCGCTCGCTGATATAGGCCACGGTGCGGCGGACCTGCTCTTGGCTCACGCCCAATTGCAAGGCGGCCAGCGCCGCCACGCTGCGCAACTCCAGCCAGTCGACGGCCTCGGCCGGCAGCAGCGCCCCGGCCTCCACGGTCAAGCCCTGGATATGCAGGTCTGCCACGGCTTCGCCGTGGGTCAACACGGCTGAAAGCTTCTGAATCTGTGGCGCGGACAGGTCCAGCAACAGCAAGCGCGGTTCGCCCTTGGCCTGAACCACGACCAACGCAGCGTGGGCCTGGTCGCCCAGGGACAGCGCCGCGACCCGGCCGTTGATCGACCAGCCGTCGGCACACGCAGTGGCTTGCAGCTCGATCCCCAAGGCGCTGTTCAAACCGTCAATCGACAGACTCAACAGTGCCTCGCCCGACGCGGCCTTCGCGATCCATTGCGCACTGCCCAAAGCGGCGAAACGGGCCAGGGTCGCGGCCGCCAGCTGGTGGCGCCACAACGGTACCTGGGCAAGGGCCTTGCCCTGGGCCTGCAACACCAGCATCAGTTCGGTCATGCCCAGGCCGCTGCCGCCGTGCTCTTCGGGAATGGCCAGCGCTTGCAGCCCGGTTTCGATGCACAGCTTCCACAGCGGCGCCATCATCGGCTCGCCGCTGATGTCCCACTGGCGCATGTAGTCGTCATGGCAATGGTCGACAAACAGGCTGTCGGCCATCTGCGCGATGGCGCGCTGGTCTTCACTCAATTCGAAATCCATGGTGACTGGCTCCTAGGCGTCTACCGGCCGGAACAAAGGCAGGGTCTGCTGGTCGTCGAAGGTCTGGAATTCGACCTGCAAGCGCTGGCCGATCTGTAGGTTTTCGCGTTCGATACCGACCAGGCCGGCGATCAGGCGCACGCCCTCCTCCAGCTCGATCAACCCGATGGGATTGGGGTAATCGAACGGCGGAACTTCGGGGTAGTGCATGACCACGAACGAATACAAAGTGGCGCGGCCGCTGGCTTGCAGCGTGTCCCAGTCGAAACTGTGGCACTCGATGCACACCGGTGCTGGTGGATGACGCAGCGTCTGGCACGCGGTGCAGCGCTGGATCAACAACTGGCCCTTCTCGCAGCCTTCCCAGAAAAACCGCGTGTCATCGCTAATGCCCGGCAGCGGGCGCTTGGGCCTGGCTGGCGCGGCATCCAGTCTGGCGGGCGCCTGGGCATTGGCAGGACGGAACTTGAAGACGCGGAACAACAGTTCGCCCACCGGCTCATCGCCGCCCGCTTTTTCAGCGAAATGACTCATGACCAGGGTGACGAAAAAACCGGTGCCCAGGGCCGTGGTTTTTTCATCGCTGACCGAGTCCAGGCGAGTGGTGTAGTACAGCTTCTCGCCCATGCGCACCGGTCGGCTGAAGGTCAGTTCGGAGTTGACCGCCACGGTCGACATGTAGCCGTGGGCCTCCATGATCTTGAGCACCTCGTAGGGGTTCTCGTCGGTCGAGCCAGGCGGATAATTGTTGGCGTGCAAACCTTCCATGGTCCACACCTGCAACATGGCCGGCGGGGCGATCAGCCCTTCATGCCGGGTGCCCAGGGCAAACGCCGGGTCGGTGTAGACGGGGTTGTCCACGCCCATGATCTCGCACCATTGGCGGACCATCGGTGCGTTGACTTCATCCCAGGCATACACGCGGCCGTATTGGCGCCCTACCAGGGCGCGCGCATCGGATAGCAATTGTGGATCAGCCAAAGTCGTCTCCTTCAAATTGAAGGCGGCAGCCGGACCCGGCCACCGCCACGGGTCGATCAGGTGGGCAGAACCTGCGCGGCGGCCCCGAGAAAGGCGGGACGCTCACCTCCGCCATGCAGCAACAGATTGCAACCGCTGGCGTAACTGGCCAGAGGTGATGCGATGTACAGGCAGGCGTTGGCAATGTCTTCGGCAACCGCCATGCGCGCCGCCGGTATGCCGGCGGCGACAGCAGCGATACCGGCCTCGGTGCCATAGTGCAGATGCGCCTGTTCAGTCAGCACCAGACCCGGGCTGACCGTGACCACCCGCACTTTGGGCCCCCACTCCACCGCCAGGGAATTCACCAGCGCCAGGACCCCGGCCTTGGCCGCGCCATAGGCCGCAGTGCCTGGCGAGGGGCGCAACGCACTGATGCTGCCGATAAAGACGATGCAACCGCCCTGGACTTGCGCCTGCATCAGCCGGTTGGCGTGCTGGGCGACGTTCAGTGGGGCGATCAGATTCAGGCCGATGATGCTTTCATGAAACCTGGGCGAAGCCGTGGCCGCGTCGGCAGCAGGGCTGCCGCCGGCGTTGTTGATCACCACATCGAGGCGTCCGAAATCGCGCTCGACGGTGGTAAACAGCCGTTGCAGGGAATCGTGGTCGCGCACATCGGCGGCAATGAAGGTTGCGCTCTTGCCGCCCAGCGTCGGCAGCTGTTCCGGCTCGCGTCGAGCACAGACGATCACCCGTGCGTTCGCAGCCAGAAACCCCAGCGCAATACCGGCGCCGATGCCTTTGGTGCCACCGGTGATCAGCACCACCTTGCCGCTGTAATCAAGACTCGAATGCAGCTCCATCATGTGCTCCTTGTTTACTGACAAGGGTCACTCTAGGGACGAATCCGGGGCCGAACTACGTCTGAACGGACGATGAAAATTTAACCGTGCGAACAGGACACTGGCGGTCATTCCTACGTTGCCTGGTCCTTGAGGATGCCCATGTCCGATTCATCCGTTGCACCGGTTCTGCTCGAACGCCCTCTGCCGGGCGTGGCGCTGTTGCGGCTCAACCGGCCGCAAGCGACAAACGCCTTGAGCCTGGAATTGCAGGCGCTGCTGTCGCGTTATTTCAGTGAACTGGCGGTCGATCCCCAGGTGCGATGCATTGTGCTGACGGGCGGTGACAAGGTGTTCGCCGCAGGAGGAGACATCAACAGCATGGCCGGGGTCGGTGCCATCGACATCTACAAGCGTCACACCGAGCGGGTCTGGGGACCGATCCAGCACTGTCCGAAGCCGGTGATCGCCGCCGTTTGCGGTTATGCCTATGGCGGGGGGTGCGAACTGGCGATGCACGCTGACCTGATTGTTGCCGGACGCAGCGCGCGCTTCTGCCAACCGGAGATCCGTATCGGCATCATGCCCGGCATTGGTGGCACCCAGCGGCTGGTGCGCGCGGTGGGCAAGGTCAAGGCGATGCGCATGGCGCTCACCGGCCAGCCGATCAGCGCCGAAGAGGCTTGGGTGGCGGGATTGGTCAGCGATCTGGTCGACGATGACCAGGTGCAGAGCCACGCCCTGGAGCTGGCGCGGGTCATCGCAGCAATGCCGGCCCTGGCGGCCGAACAGATCAAGGAGGTGATTCTGGCGGGCATGGACGCGCCGCTGGAGGCGGGCCTGGCGCTGGAACGCAAGGCCAATGCATTGTTGTTCGCCTCGCTCGATCAGAAAGAAGGCATGCAAGCCTTCATCGAAAAACGCCCGGCTCGATTCACGGGGGATTGAATCCTTTCTCGCTCCCACAGAGCTCAGGCAATGGTACCAATACCAGCGCGTCCACCTGCTCGCGATGGTCGTCAAGGGTCACGCGGGCTGTCTGCATGCCTGCAGACAAACCGCGTGACGGGCCGCTAGATACTCATGATCATCTGCCCGCTGTCGATGCGCAGCTCGACGCCATTGATCGCCCGCGATTCGTCGCTGGCGAGGAACAACACGCTGGCGGCTACGTCCTCGGGCAGGCACATGCGGTTCATAGGGTCGCTGTCGATGGTCATGCGCGTCGGATCGAGGCCTTGGGGGAAGCTGCCACGGGTCATGTCCGTGAGGACACCATCGGGGTGTAGCGTATTGCAGCGAATCCGGTATTTTCGGCGCCGGCAGAGCGCCGCCACCGAACGCGACAACGCCGCCACCGCCCCCTTGGACGCGCTGTACGCTACGTAATCGTCGCGCCCGGCAAGGGCCGCGATCGATGACAGGTTGATGATCGAACCGCCGGTTTGCTTCATCAGCGCGATCCCTTCGCGACACCCGATGAATACGCTGTCGGCGTTCACCCGCATGACCTTGTGCCAGTCCTGCAGAGTCGCGTCCTCGATGTTGGCGTGCAGGAGGATGCCGGCGTTGTTCAGCAGAATATCCAGCCGGCCATGTTGCTCGCGCAGATGAGCCATGACGTCGCGCCAATCGCTCTCACTGCTGGCGTCATGCCGGATAAAGGTCGCCGCCGGACCGATCTCGGCGGCCAAGGCCTCACCCGCCGCGACATCCAGGTCGCTGATCAGCACGTGGGCGCCTTGCGCCGCCAACAGGCGAGCGCTGGCCCGCCCGATGCCCTTCGCACCTCCGGTCACCAATGCAACCTTGCCGTGTACACGGCCATTCGTGTTGTTGTCGTTGTTCGTCATGATGTCGTCTCTCGCGCAAAGGCCTGCTGCTGTTGGTCCACGAGCCGGGCGGCGGCCGCTCCGGCACGGCGTCCGGAAAACACGCAGTCAGCCAGGGATAAACCGCTGATATAGAGGTGCGAAGGAATGCCCAGCGCGGTGCGCCCGGCGGCGTACAGACCCGGTATCGCCAGCCCGTTGCCGTCGAGCACCGCGCCGTTGTCCTCGTCCACCCGCAACCCGCCGAGCGTGAGGGCACCCAATGGAAAGACCGGGTTAGTCACGGAAATGTCGACGGCATAAAACGGCCCATGATTGAGCACCTGACGCCCACCCGGCGACTTGCCGAACGGATCGGGCGCCTCGCCACGGGCTGCAGCGTTGGCGGCCAGCACCGATTCGCGCAGCACCGTCGCGTTCATGCCGGTAATGGCGGCCAACTCGCTCAGGTGCTTGCCCTTGCGCACCTTGAACAGCATCAGGGCCAGGGCCGGAAAGCTTTGAAACCACCAATAGCCTCCAAACAAGGCCTCACGGATGGCCTTCTTGCGCAAGGGCGCATCCAGCACCAACCACGCCTTGCCGCCCTGCTCTTCCATCAAGGGTTGCCCCAGGGTCGCCCCGTAGACCTCTTCGTTGCAGAAACGCCGACCTTCGCGATTGACCACCAGCCCTTTGTGCCAACTGTACGGCGGGTTGATGAAACGCCAGGCCGAGACCCGCTCCAGCCCCGAGCCCTGACCGCCGACGCTGGTCCCCAGCCGCAGGCCGCTGCCATCACAACCTGTGGCACCCACTTTGAAATTTCGCTGGAATTTCGGCGCATGGCGCTTGATCAGCTCGCGATTGAAAATGAACCCGCCGGTACTGAGGATGACGCCGCTCCTGGCGCGAACCAGTCGTGGCCGGGCGAAATTCCGTTCGAGCTGGCCGATCCGCTCCCGCAGTTTCCCGCAGTAACCCGGGGCGAAATTCTGCAAGCGCTCGGCACGAGCGGCCAGGCGCGCATGCAACTGCGCTTGCGCACTGTCGGGCGGCATGCACCAGATCTCGGCACCGAGCACGCAGCCTTGAGCATCGACCACCAGGCGTTTCGCCGCCGCTTGCAGCAGCGGCCGCGCCCCGGCACGCAAACACGCGGCCTTGAGGTGGCCATACAGCACGGCTCCGCACTGCCCCTTGCCGACGGTACGATGTCCCCGGGGTGCCGGCGGCAATGGCCCGCCGTGTTGCGGGACCAGCTCGTTGCCGGAGTAGTAGAGAAAATAGCCATCCGGCGGGTACGAGGTCTTGCCTCCCGGGGGCATCCGGTGACCATAGGGCGCTCCGTGACTTTCCAGCCATTGGAGATTGCTGACGCTGTCGGCACAGAAGCGCCGCAGGGTGTCGTCGCTGACCACATTTCGGGTTTCATGCTTGAGGTAATCAAACATCGCTTCGGGGGTGTCGTTATAGCCCGCGGCCTGCTGATGCCGAGTGCCGCCACCGGCGTAGACTACCCCGCCGCTTTTGGCGCTGGCACCGCCACCGGTAAAGCGGTCGGCAATCAACACATCCGCGCCCTGGGCACGTGCCTCGAGCGCCGCGCAGGCCCCGGCTGCGCCCCAGCCAATAATCAACACATCACAATGCTCGTCCCACACCAATGCACCGCTGTCGGCGACTTGCAAGGGTGTCTGGATCGGGGTGCAAAAGCTGTCATCGAACGTCGCCATACCCCCTCCTATCGCTGGCTGGCCAAGTGGTTGGCGGCCACATAAGCGAAGGTCATCGCCGGCCCCAGGGTGCCCCCGGCGCCCGGATAGCTGGTCCCCATCACCGATGCCGAACAGTTGCCGATCGCGTACAGCCCGTCGATAGGCGCGCCGTCCTCGCGGACCACCTGTGCATGTTCGTTGGTCAGCAAACCACCCTTGGTGCCAATGTCTCCCGCATCCAGGCGCATGGCGTAGTAAGGTCCCTTGCGCAACGGTGCCAGGCACGGATTAGGCTTGATGGTGCTGTCGCCATAGTAACGGTCGAACACATTGTCGCCGCGCCCGAAGTCCGAGTCCTTGCCCGTGCGCGCGTACTCGTTGACCTTGACCACGGTGGCTTCGAGACCGACGGCATCGACACCGATCTGCCTGGCCAGCCCGGTCAGGGACTCGTCCTTCCAGTACAGGGTGTTCAGCCATTCCTTGCGCAAGCGGCTGTCGGGCATGATCTGCGCCGGCATCAACGGTCCCATCGCATAGTTGAAACGGAAATGCCCGTCGAAAATCACCCAGGCCGGCACCGACTTGCCACCGGTGAGTCCGTTGTCGCGGTACATGGCATCGACGAATTCGAGGTAGGGAGCGGCTTCGTTGACGAAGCGCTGCCCCAGGCTGTTGACCACGATGGCGCCAGGGAACGCGCGCTCGGCAAAGATCCCCCGGGGTTTTTCCTCGCCCGGTACGGCGATGGTCGGGGCCCACCAGGCCCAATCCATCAAGGCAGTGGCCGCCCCCTGCGCCAGCCCGGCCTCCAGTGCCGCGCCGGTGTTATTCCCCGGAGGGGTTGCACTCCAGGCCATGCGGGTCGGTTGCGGCAGATATTTTTCACGCAGTGCCTGGTTCTGTTCAAAACCACCGGACGCCAGGATCACGCCATGGCGCGCATGCAATTGCATCTCGGCCCCGTTACGCCGCACAGTGACGCCGTTGACCCGCCCGCCTTCGGTGAGCAACCCGGAAAAATCGGTGTTGAGCCACAACGGCACATGGCGGTCCATCAGCGAGCGTCGCAGCGACGCCACCAGCGAACTGCCCAGCGAAGCACGCCGATCTATCTTGCTTTTACGACGCCATTTGAAGTCCAGTTTGTATCGCAGCATCAGGCGCATGATGAGCAGGCGCCAGCCAAAACTGCGCGCCATGACCTTGTGCGCATCGCGGGCGGTCCAGGCGATGCACCCCATGAGCAACGTCGAGGGCGATGGTTTGCGCAGGTTGACCAGTTCGTCACCCAACAGGCTGGTATCGAAGAATTCCGGATCCAGCGTCCTGCCGCCCGGCAAGGCGCCCGGCAGGTGCGGGTAATAATCGGGGTATTTGGAGGCCACCGCGTAGCGCACCCGGCTGGTACGGGCCAGCGCTTCGATCATCTTCGGTGCGTTGTCCAGATAGGTGCGAAGGCGGATTTCCTCAACCTGATCGCCCGCCGCGGCCTTCAGATAACGCAACGCCGTGTCGTAATCGTCGTTGCCGTTCAGGCGTGCAAAATAGTGGTTGTTGGGGATCCAGATGCCGCCGCCGGAGATCGCCGAGGTGCCACCGTACTTATCGCTTTTCTCCACGATCAGCACGCTGAAACCCTGGTCGGCGAGGAACACCGCCGACGTCATTGCACCTGCTCCCGAACCAACGACAATCACGTCGTAGTGGGTCTGAGACTGAACTTGAGCCGTCATTATTATTGTGCCATTAGCTGAGGTCAGAAATAACCGCCATCGACGCTGCGCGAACGCGGGCGGAGTGCAACCCATGATCGGGGCTGCACGGGCCGTGCTCATCGTCAAAGCGGACTAGGAAGGCGTGTGTGCGTAGGGCGCTTGCCGGTGCTGCGAGGGATGGCTTGGGGTGACAGTGCTTTTTTGTGGCGAGGGAGCTTGCTCCCTCGCCACAACAGGTGTGCGGTGTCTCAGAGAACTGCGCGCCTTGCCGCCCAGGGGCGGTC
>Ga0302257_1000014_pt1 | contig 20551 bp, 16 predicted proteins | sample I_Fen_N1_4_FD_194566 | JGI IMG/M metagenome (GOLD analysis project Ga0302257, IMG submission 194566) | Peat permafrost microbial communities from Stordalen Mire near Abisko, Sweden - I_Fen_N1_4 | ecosystem: Environmental > Terrestrial > Soil > Wetlands > Permafrost | place: Sweden: Abisko...
CCACCAGTGAACAACTTCCACAGTCCCTTTGGAATCGGCGGCAAGGGCACTGATGGGGAATGCAGCAACAGGGAGTATTGAGGCGAGAGAAATGACAGTAGCGAGGCGAGAAATCGCATTCATCTAGTAGTACCTTTCTTGTTGTTATGCATGCAAGTCTGGTGCTTGCGCTGCAAAGGATTTTAAACAGGGGATGTCCCTTCGCAGGTAACGAAGGGACGCGCGAATGTCACCGCATGGTTACATAGAACCGCTCTGGGACAACCTTGCCAGCGCACTGGCCATGCTCGGGGCCAGAGGCAGGCGCGGAATCAGCACGGCTTGCCAGGCGTGGTAAAGGTCGGGCTTGCCGGCCCAGATATCGGCACTCGGACGGTTCAGCGGGTCGAGCTCGTGATGCCAGCTGCCATCGCAACGGTCAATGAAATGACTGTTACAGAACTCCCAGAATAGTCGGTACCAGCGCTCGTATTGCTCATCGCCCGTACGCTTGAGCAGCGCGCTGGCAGCGGCGCTGGCTTCGCAATGGGTCCAGTGCAGGCGATGACGGACCACCGCGCGATTGTCCCAGTCGAGGGTGTAGACGATGCCGGGCGCACCATCGACGTCCCAGCCGTGACGGCAGTTCTGCTCAAAGAGTTTTTCTGCGTCTGTGACCAGCCATCCCGGCGTGAGCATCCCGGCTCGTACCCGCGATGCTTCAAGGTGCAACAGCAGCCGCGCCCATTCGAAACCGTGGCCCGGCGTGGTGCCATAGGGACGGAATCCGTCGGCCGGGTTGTCGTGGTTGTAGTCGCGCAACGGCTGCCAGTCGCGGTCGAAATGCTCGACCACCAGGTAATCGTTGGCAGCCGCATGACCATGGATCACCCGCTCGACGATGCGCTGGGCGCGGCACAGCCAGCGGTTGTCGTCGGTGACATCGGCCAGGGCGAGGAAGGCTTCGGTGGCGTGCATGTTGCTGTTGGCGCCGCGATACGCCTCCTCCTCACGCCAGTCACGGTTGAAGGATTCGCGCATCGCGCCCTCGTCCTCGCTCCAGAAATACGTGTCGATGATGTCGATGGCCTCATCGAGCAAGGCTTGTGCGCCGGGACGTTGAGCCACTGTCGCAGAGCTGGCTGCCAGTGCGACGAAGGCATGCAGGTACGCGTTTTTGCCGGTGTTGCCGTCACGGTGTTCCGCGACGGCGAACCACCCTCCATGAACGGCATCACGCAACGGCCCGCGCAGGGCGTTGATGCCGTGATCCACCAACTCGGCAAAACCCGGCAAGCCCTGAATATGGGCCATGGCGAAGCTGTGGGTCATGCGCGCGGTGTTCATGGTTTCGGCTTGCGCGTTGGCCGCAAGGTGGCCTTTTTCATCGAGGTTACCGAACCCTTCGGGAAGCTTCGAAGCCTTGGCAAACGCCAACAGGCGCGAGCCTTCGGCAGCGAGCCATTGCTGATGGGCAGGTGCGTTGAGCCAACTGCTGAACGCCGGTTGGAAGGTGTCCATGGGGTGCCTTTTTTGTTGTTTTGACTGCGGGCAGTCTAAACAACGGGCGGCGGCGGGCTTGTAACGAAGGGGGCGAGTTATGTCACCAGGTTGTGACATTTGATTTGAGGAATGCGTTGATTGGGCTGACGCCATCGCGGGCAAGGCGACGCGGTCTGACTAATCAACGCTACGAGGCAACTGCAACGTCACCCGCAACCCGCCTTCACGCAGATTCTGGAGGCTGACCTCTCCGCCATGGCTGTGGGCAATGTTGCGCGCAATGCCCAGCCCCAACCCATAACCCTGCTGCTGTCCGGCCAGACGGAAGTGCGGTTCGAACACCTGTTCCAGCCGTTGCTCCGGAACCCCCGGCCCTTCGTCGTCGACATGCAGCACGAACGCACAATCATCGTCATCGATGTGCAGGTGCGCGTTCTGACCGTATTTCAGAGCGTTGTCGATCAGGTTGCCGATGCAGCGCTTGAGCGCCAGCGGTTTACCCGGATACGCCGCCAGTGCCCGCCCCTGCTGAGTCACGCGGCCATTGCCGTTCGGCGCCAGGTAGGGCTCCACCAGACAATCGAGCACATGATTGAGGTCGACCTGCTCGATATTTTCGTGGATGTCGGTGTCCTTCACGCATTGCAGCGCGCCCTTGACCAGCAATTCCAGCTCATCCAGATCGCGGCCGAACTTGGCTTGCAGTTTTTCGTCTTCAAGCAATTCGACCCGCAGGCGCAAGCGGGTAATCGGTGTGCGCAGGTCATGGGATATCGCGCTGAACAACTGACTGCGTTCAGTCAGGTAGCGGCTGATGCGCTCGCGCATGGTGTTGAAGGCGCGACCGACCTCCACCACTTCGCTGCCGCCGCCCTCGGCCACAGGCTCGACGTCAGCGCCCAGGGACAGATCCCGTGCCGCCCGCGCCAGACGCTTGAGCGGCCGGCTCTGCCAATGCACCAACAGGCCGATGAACAGCAACAGAAAGCCGCTGGTGAGGGCGATGAACCACATCTGTTGCGCTGGCAGGCCCTGCTCTTCAAGGCTGGTGTAGGGCTCGGGCAGAAGCGAGGCGATATACAGCCATTCGCCTGGCGCCATCTGGATCTGGGTGACCAGCACGGGCGGATTCACCGGTTCCAGGGTCAGCGCGTAATGGGCCCAGGAGCGTGGCAGTTCATCGAGCTTGAGGCCGGCATTGAAAATCCGCAGGTCTTCAGGGCTGACGAAAGTCACCGAAATGTCCGTGTCCTGGCCCAAGGACTGACGCAGCACTTCGTCCACGGCTTTGATCACTGCCGCCTTGCGCGGGGTGACCGGCAACACCTCCATACCCAACGGTCTATCGTTGAGCGTCACCACGAACCGTGTGCCGCCCATGCTGCGCAGCTGGTCGAGCACCAGCGGTCGAAACGCCACCGGCAAGGAGCGGAAATAACTGACACTGGCGGTCATGGAATGGGCAAGGCTGCGGGCGCTGGTGACCAGACCTTCCAGCTGGGTGGCGCGCAGTTGCGAGACCCAGATCACGCTGGACAGCGTCTGCGCGAACAGCACCGCGAGCAAGGTCAGCAACAACATGCGCCCGAGCAGCGAGCGCGGCACCGGCACTTTCGCCACGAGCGAGCGAAAAAAATCAGTGACCATTGCTGGCAACCACAGTGGCTGCCAGTTGGTAGCCGCTGCCACGCACGGTGCGGATCAGGCGCGGCGGTTTTTCGGTGTCGCGCAAACGCTGGCGCAGACGACTGACTGCCATGTCGACGATCCGATCGAGCGGCATCAACTCACGGCCACGGGTGGCATTGCCAATGGTGTCGCGGTCGAGGATTTCCTGCGGGTGATCGAGGAACAGTTTCAACAGGGCGAAATCGGCGCCCGAGAGAATCACTTCTTCGCCATCGATGTGAAACAACCGATGGCTGACCATGTCCAGGCGCCAGTCATCGAAGGCCAGCACTTCACTGCCGGAACGCTCCTGACCGAACTGCGCGCGACGCAACAAGGCCTTGATCCGCGCTTGTAGTTCTCGGGGGCTGAAGGGTTTGCCAAGGTAGTCGTCCGCCCCCAGTTCCAGGCCAATGACACGGTCGGCTTCGTCGGAACTGGCGGTGAGCATGATGATCGGCACCTGGGCCCGTCGCGGGTGCTGGCGGATCCAGCGGCACAGACTGAAACCGTCCTCGTCGGGCAGCATCACGTCGAGGATCACCAGATCGCTGGGCTCATCGTTCAAGGCCTGGCGAAAACCGGCGCCGTCGGGCGTGGTACGGACCTGGAAACCGGCGCGGGTCAGGTAGGTGTCCAGCAACTCGCGTATCTCTTGATCGTCATCGACCAACAAAATCGACTTGTTGACTGAGCTCACGGGGCGGCGTCCTTGTTGTTTGAATGGGGCGGATTATGCCTTAAGCACCGAATCTACAAACACCTCAAAACGACTGTAGGAGCGAGCCTGCTCGCGATGGACTTGAAGGCACCGCATGCATTCAGAAAGCACGCGTTATCGTTGACGTCCATCGCGAGCAGGCTCGCTCCTACAGTTGATCGCATTTCAAGCCTGGTCGAGTGCCACTCCCGCCCCCACCAACCCGGAATACGGTGCCGTCACCAGCCACACCGGAATCCCCTTGAAGTAATCGCTCATGCAGCCCTTGTCGGCAAAGCACCGGGCGAAACCGCTTTCGAGGAAGAAATCGGCAAAGCGCGGAATCACCCCGCCAACGATGTACACGCCACCGCGCGCGCCCGTGGTCAGTACGTTGTTGCCGGCCACGCGACCGAGCCAGCAGCAGAACTGCTCAAGCACTTCCAGGGCAATCGGATCGCCCGCCAACCCGGCAGCGGTAATCGCCTCCGGGGTGTCGAGTACCGGTTCATGACCGTCCACCGCGCAAATCGCCCGATACACCCGTGGCAAACCACCGCCGCTCAACGCCGTTTCGGCGCTGACATGGCCAATCTCGTTATAGAGGTGTTGCCACAGTTGGGTTTCCCGCGGGCTGCTCAGGGGCAAATCGACGTGACCGCCCTCTCCCGGCAATGCCGCGAAACGGCCTTCACCGAGATCCAGCAACGTACCGACGCCCAGACCGGTGCCAGGACCAATCACCACGGCCGGCCGCAAGGGCTCCGGCGTCCCTTCACAGACCACACGGAATTCGCCTGGCTGCAAACGGGTCATGCCCAGGGCCATGGCCGAGAAGTCATTGACCAGCAACAGCTGATCCACCTGCAAGGTCTGACAGAACCCCTTGCGGCTCAGGCGCCAGTGATTGTTGGTGAACTTGAATTCGTCGCCACTCACGGGGCCCGCCACCGACAGGCACACCGAACCGATCGCCCCCGGCGCCAGACCGAGCCCGCTCAGGTAGAGGCTGATCGCCTCCTCGGGGCTGCCGTGGTCTGCCGTCGCCAGCACCTGGACTGATTCCAGTTGCTGGTTTTTCCACAACGCGAAACGTGCGTTGGTCCCACCGATGTCACCGACCAAAGCCAGTTTCAATTAAGCGTCTCCAGGGCAGAAGTAAAGGCGCTGGCGCCCTGCTCCGCCGAGCTGAAGGCCATGCGCATGAAACCAAACAGTTCGCGACCGGTGCCGATGTTGTTGCCCAGCAGGCCCTTGGCCGGCGTGCGCGCTGCGAATTCTTCGGCGTCGACTTTAAGCTCCAGGGTGCCTTTGACGCCATCGACGCGGATGATATCGCCCTCTTGCACCCGCGCCAAAGCGCCGCCCACGTACGCTTCGGGGCTGACGTGAATGGCCGCCGGAATTTTCCCCGACGCGCCGGACATGCGCCCGTCGGTCACCAGTGCGACTTTGAAACCGCGATCCTGCAGCACGCCAAGGAACGGCGTCATCTTGTGCAGTTCCGGCATGCCGTTGGAGCGCGGGCCCTGGAAACGCATCACGGCGACGAAATCCTTCTCCAGCAAACCGGCCTTGAACGCATCGGCCAGGTCTTGCTGATCCTGGAACACCATGGCCGGTGCTTCGACGATCTGGTTTTCCAGCGCGACCGCCGAGACTTTCATCACGCCACGACCGAGGTTGCCTTCCATCACCCGCAGGCCGCCTTCTGGCGAGAACGCACGAGCCACCGGCCGCAGGATGCTTTCGTCGAGGCTTTCGGTAATGCCTTCGCGCCAGACCAGTTCGCCGTTGTCGAGGAACGGCTCCTGGGTGTAGCGGCTCAGGCCGTGGCCCAGTACGGTGTTGACGTTTTCGTGGAGCAACCCGGCTTCCAGCAGTTCACGGATCAGGAACGACATGCCGCCCGCCGCCTGGAAGTGGTTGATGTCGGCTTTACCGTTCGGGTAGACGTGGCTCAGGGTCGGCACCACCTCGGAGAGGTCGGCCATGTCCTGCCAGGTCAACTGAATGCCTGCCGCCATGGCGATGGCCGGCATGTGCAAGGTGTGGTTGGTCGAGCCGCCAGTGGCGTGCAGGGCGACGATGGAATTGACCAGTGAGCGCTCGTCGACGATTTCGCCGATCGGCAGGTAGTTGCCGTTCTGTTTAGTGATGCGCGTCACCTGATGCGCCGCCTCGCGGGTCAGGGCATCGCGCAACGGCGTGTTCGGATTGACGAAGGAAGCGCCCGGCAAGTGCAGGCCCATGACTTCCATCAGCAACTGGTTGGTGTTGGCGGTGCCGTAGAAGGTGCAGGTGCCGGGGCTGTGGTAGGAATTCATTTCCGATTCCAGCAACTCTTCGCGGCTGGCCTTGCCTTCGGCGTAGCGCTGGCGCACATCGGCTTTCTGCTTGTTGGAAATGCCCGACACCATCGGCCCGCCCGGGACGAAGATCATCGGCAGATGCCCAAAACGCAACGCGCCCATCATCAGGCCCGGCACGATCTTGTCGCAGATGCCGAGCATCAGCGCGCCGTCGAACATGTTGTGGGATAACGCCACGGCCGTAGACAGCGCAATCACTTCGCGACTCGGCAGGCTCAGTTCCATGCCCGGCTCGCCCTGGGTCACGCCATCGCACATGGCCGGCGTACCGCCGGCGAACTGACCGACGGAGCCGATTTCACGCAGGGCTTTTTTGATCAGCTCCGGGAAGACTTCGTACGGCTGATGCGCCGAGAGCATGTCGTTATATGACGAAACAATCGCAATGTTGGCGGAGTTCATCATCCGCAAACTGTTCTTGTCGTCGCTGCCGCAGCCGGCCACGCCGTGGGCGAAGTTGGCGCATTGCAGCTTGCCGCGCATCGGACCGTCACTGGCCGCACCGCGAATCAGTGCAAGGTAAGCCTCACGCGTGGCGCGGCTGCGGGCGATAAGCCGTTCGGTGACCTCAAGGACGCGGGGATGCATGTGTAGAACTCCAGGCTAACGGATGTGGCGACCTGATTGTCTATGCTGAACAAGAGCCGTTGTTGACGGGATGACAGACGGCTTTCTTGATCAATCGGACCAGTTGATTCAGGTCACTCGTTGTAGATTGAACAAAATATTGCCACTAAAAAGGCTTGTTTTCTATTTTTTTGCGAATAATCTTGTAATTCCAACAACAAAACGACGGCGGCGCTGACAAATGACTCTTCGAATCGCGATCAATGGTTTTGGCCGTATCGGCCGTAATGTCCTGCGCGCACTCTATACCCAAGGCTATCGTCAGGATTTGCAAATCGTCGCGATCAACGACTTGGGCGACAGCGCGATCAACGCACACTTACTCAAGTACGACACTGTTCACGGCACGTTCGATGCCGATGTCCAACACGATCAGGAAAGCCTGACCGTCAACGGCGACCGCATTTCGGTCAGCGCCATCCGCAACCCGGCCGACCTGCCATGGGCCGCGGAAAGGATTGATGTGGTGTTTGAATGCACCGGCCTGTTCACCGACCGAGCCAAGGCTGCGGCGCATATTACGGCCGGCGCGCGCAAAGTGATTATCTCGGCACCGGCCAAAGGGGCCGATGCCACGGTGGTGTACGGGGTCAACCACGACATTCTGCGCCAGTCGCACCAGATTATTTCCAACGCTTCGTGCACCACCAACTGCCTGGCCCCGGTGGCCCAGGTGCTGCACCGCGAACTGGGGATCGAAAGCGGTCTGATGACCACGATTCACGCCTACACCAACGACCAGAACCTGACCGACGTCTACCACACCGACCCCTACCGCGCCCGTTCGGCCACCCAGAACATGATCCCGAGCAAGACCGGCGCCGCTGAAGCGGTGGGCCTGGTGCTGCCGGAACTGGCGGGCAAACTGACCGGCATGGCCGTGCGCGTACCGGTGATCAACGTTTCCCTGGTCGACCTGACCGTGCAGCTCAAGCGCGAAGCGTCGGCCGATGAAGTCAACGCGCTGCTCAAGGAAGCCAGTCAGCACTCGAAAATCCTCGGCTACAACACCCTGCCGCTGGTCTCGAGCGACTTCAACCACAACCCGCTGTCGTCGATCTTCGACGCCAACCACACCAAAGTCAGCGGCAAGCTGCTCAAGGTGCTGGCCTGGTACGACAACGAATGGGGTTTCTCCAACCGCATGCTCGATAACTGCCTGGCGCTGTGCAACGCTGAATAAGCAGCACGCCCCCAGCCTGTAGGAGCGAGCCTGCTCGCGATGGTCGTGAACGATAACGCGGGGTACCTGATGCCCCGCAGTGTTCTCAAGCTCATCGCGAGCAGGCTCGCTCCTGTCAGGTGCATGTCATTTCTGGAGCAACAACCGATGATTGGCATCAGCTTTACGCAAAAGACCCTGGCGGCGCGCAAGCGTATCGCCTTGGTCGCCCATGACCATTGCAAGGTGTTCTTGCTGGATTGGGCCGAGCGGCAGAAAGATAAACTCGCCCGACACGAACTGGTCGCCACCGGTACCACGGGTTTGTTGCTGCAACAACGCCTCGACCTGCCGGTGGAGAGCATGATCAGCGGTCCACTGGGCGGTGACCAGCAGCTCGGCGCACGAATCGCCGAACAACGGGTCGACATGCTGGTGTTCTTCTGGGACCCGTTCGAGCCACAGCCGCACGACCCGGACATCAAGGCGTTGTTGCGCGTCGCGGCGGTCTGGAACATTCCAGTGGCGTGCAACGAATGCAGCGCCGACTATCTGCTCAGCAGCCCGCTGATGGATCAGGCGCATGAGCACCGGATTCCGGATTACGCGACCTATCTGCAAAATCGCGCATAAACAGGAACAAATCAGTGCTTGACCACCAAAGCGGATGATAAGCATTATCATCCGCTTGAAATGGATCAGGTTCTCCCGTGAGTCAATCGCGCTTCAACGACGTCTTCATCACCCAGCGAATCACTCTGCTGCGCACGCTGGAGCGGATGGTCAATAACCACAGCACAGCCGAAGACCTGCTGCAGGAAACCTACCTGCGCGTGACCCGTGCGCTCAGCGAGCGGGCCATCGATCACCTCGAACCCTTCGTATTCCAGACTGCCCGCAACCTGGCGCTGGACCATCTGCGTGCGCGGCGAATCCACTCGCGAACCATGGTCGATGACGTCCCGCTGGAGGTGGTGCAAAGCGTCGCCGCCCCGGCCGGCAATGCCGAGGATGCCGTCCATGCCGAACGATTGCTTGAGCGCTTGAACGTGCGCCTCAGTCAACTCAGCCCTCGCCAGCAGCAGATTTTCATCCTCAGTCGCCTGCACGGTCACAGCTATCTGGAGATCGCCGAAAAGCTCGGTGTATCGCTGAGCACGGTGCAAAAGGAGCTGAAACTGATCATGACAATCTGTATGGGCGTCGCAGGACGCAGCTCGAAGCTTTAAGCTTGAAACTGCATTTCCTCCCCTGCCGAGAAAATACCGTGACGGACACCCACCGCTTCCCTTCGCCCTCCCCGGCGCAGGACACTGCAGATGCGATGGACCAGGCCCTCGACTGGCTGATCGTGCTGGACAGCCCGAACGAAGAACAGACCCGCCAGTTCCAGCAATGGCTCGCGGCCGATCCGGCGCATGCCGATGCGTTCGCCAGGGCCCAGGCCATCTGGAACGGCCCGCAAATCACGCAGTGCGCACAAAGCCTGGCCGCGCGCCCGGCGAAGATCACCGTACTCTCGCGCCTGCGCCCCCACTGCAAACCCCTGGCCACCGCCGCCGTGCTGATTCTCGGCCTGTTCAGTTTCAGCAATTTGCCGATGCGCCTGCAGGCCGATCACCTGACCGTGGTCGGTGAACGTCAGCGCCTGCAACTGGAGGACGGCTCGAAAGTCCTGCTCAACACCAACTCGGCCTTTTCCAGCACCATCAACGACCAACAACGCGTGGCACGGTTGTATCAGGGCGAAGCCTATTTCGAGGTGTCGCCTCAACCGGGACAACCGCTGGAAATCGACGCTGGCCTGGTCACGGCGAGCGTCCGGGATACGGCATTTGCCGTGCGTTATCTGGATGGCGTGACACAGGTTCGAGTGCAGCGCGGAGACGTCGATCTGCGGGCGACTCGCGACGACGAACGCGTTCGCTTGAGCGCCGGAGAAAGCATTCGCATCGGCCCCAACGGGTTCGACCGCCCGGCCAAACTGGATGCCGCCACCGAACTGGCGTGGGTCCAGGGCCGACTGGTGTTTGAAAACTGTCCGTTGAGCCAGGTCCTGGCGGAACTGCGTCGCTACTATCCAGGCTGGATCATCAACAACAACGAGCGGTTGGCCAATGTCGCGGTGACGGGGAATTACCGCCTCGATCAGCCGCTGGACGCCGTCCGCTCCCTCGCCCACATCACCTCCGCCAAACTCCAGGAGTTCCCGGCGCTGGTGATCCTGAACTAAATGAGAATTATTTTTACTCGATAGCCAAGCCTCGTACGTCTCGTTATAGCCAATGCAATTGATTCGCATCTTCGATGCCGATCAGCACCTATAAAGATTCGTGCGACACGGAGCGCTATCGATGTCCTCTCGCCTTACCCGCCAGTCCTCTTCACCTTCCCGCGTGCTGTCGTTGCTGACCGCCGCCATTCTGATGGCCGGCAGTGCACCGCTCATCGCCGCCACGGCCGAACAGCCGAGCCGCAACATGGGCGACTATTCGTTCGCCATTGCGCCACAGTCGCTGGTGCCGGCGCTCAATGCGTTTACCGCTGTGACAGGCTGGCAGGTTGGCTTGCCCTCAGCGCTGGCCGAAGGTGTGGCGTCGCCGGGTGTACGCGGCTCACTGCCGCCAGAGAAAGCCCTCGATCGCCTGTTGGTGGGGACCGACCTGAGCTATCGCAAACTGGGCAATAACAACATCGTGCTGGAAAAGCGCGGCAACAGCGGCACCCTCAACCTGCAACAGGTGACCATCAGCGCCACCCGCCAGGCGCAGGACGTGAACAGCGTGCCCAGCACCGTCACCGTTCACACGCGTGAAGAGCTCGATCGCAACAACGTCAATACCATCAAGGAACTGGTGCGTTACGAACCGGGCGTTGCCGTGGGCGGTACCGGCACCCGCGGCGGAATCAGCGGCTATAACATCCGTGGCATCGACGGTGACCGGGTCCTGACCCAGGTCGATGGCGTCGAAGTACCGGACGGCTTCTTCAACGGCCCTTACGCCAAGACCCAGCGCAACTACGTCGACCCGGAAATCGTCAAGCGTGTCGAAATCCTCCGCGGTCCGGCTTCAGTGCTCTACGGCAGCAACGCCATCGGTGGCGCGGTCAGCTACTTCACCCTGGACCCCGACGACATCATCAAGCCTGGCCAGGACGTCGGTGCGCGACTGAAGACCGGTTACAGCTCCGCCGACGACAGCTGGCTCAAATCCGCCACCGTGGCGGGCCGTGCCGATCAGTTCGATGGCCTGTTGCATTACAGCCAGCGCGATGGCCACGAAACCGAATCCTACGGCAGCAACAACGGCACCGGGCTGGCACGTACCGCCGCCAATCCGGAAGACGTACGTGCCAGCAATGTGCTGGCGAAAGTCGGCTGGAACTATAAAGAGGACGCGCGCCTGGGCCTGGTCTACGAAAAGTACAAGGACGACCGCGACACCGACCAGAAAAGCGCTTATGGCGGCCCGTTTTTCGGTGGCCAACCGACCCTTCCCGCCAACATCTTGCCGGGCGGCATGTACCAGTGGCGCACCGGTAACGACACCATCACCCGCGAACGCTTCGGCCTGGAACACAGCTTCGCCCTCGACAGCCTGTTGGTGGACAACGTCAAGTGGAGCCTGAATCACCAGATCGCCAAGACTGATCAGAGCACCGAGGAGTTCTACTACCCGATGTCACGCAAAGTGCTGCGGACCCGAGACACGGTCTACGAAGAAAAGCAGTGGGTCTTCGATGCACAACTGGATAAAACATTCAGCATTGCCGACACCGAACACCTGCTGACCTACGGCACCACCCTCAAGCAACAGAAAGTCACCGGATCACGCAGCGGCAATGGCACGTGCCTCGCCGTCTTCGGCAGCTGTCGGGTTGTCGGCGCCACCAGTGCCGCGGACGTGCTGAAAAAATCCAGCGACTTCCCGGACCCGACCATCAACACCTACAGCCTGTTCGCCCAGGACCAGATCAGCTGGAACCAGTGGACCTTCCTGCCTGGCCTGCGCTACGACTACACCGAACTCAAGCCGCACATTACCCGGGAATTCCTCAACACCGTGGCGGCCGATGGTCGCGGCACCGTCAGCGACGAGAACAAGACCTGGCACAAGGTGTCGCCCAAGTTCGGCCTGACCTATGCCCTGACCGACGAGTACACCTGGTACGGCCAATACGCCGAGGGATTCCGCACCCCGACCGCGAAGGCGCTCTACGGGCGCTTCGATAACACCGTTGCCGGCTACCGCGTAGAGCCAAATCCGGACCTGGAACCGGAAAAGAGCAAAAGCTATGAGACCGGCCTGCGCGGCAATTTTGAGCAAGGCTCCTTCGATGTGGCGGTGTTCTATAACAAGTACCGCGACTTCATCAACGAAGATGCCATCACGCCGGGTTATGACGAGCCGACCTTCCAGAGCGCCAACATCAAGCACGCCACCATCAAAGGCGCGGAAGTCAAAGGTCGCCTGAACCTCGATGCCTTCGGTGCGCCGCAAGGTCTCTACACCCAGGGTTCCGTGGCTTATGCCTACGGTCGTAACGACGACACCGGCGAGCCGCTCAACAGTGTCAATCCGCTGACCGGTGTATTCGGGCTCGGCTACGACCAGGACAACTACGGCGGGATGTTGAGCTGGACGCTGGTGAAAAAGAAAAATCGGGTCGACGACAGCAACTTCAAGTCACCGGACGGCGTCAGCAGTCAGTTCAAGACCCCGGGCTTCGGCGTGCTGGACCTGAGTGGCTTCTACAAAGTCACCGACGATGTGACCGTCAACGCCGGCATCTACAACCTGACCGACAAGAAGTACTGGTTGTGGAATGACGTGCGCGGTTACGACAGCGTCGGCGAAGCCTCGGTGACGCAACCGGCCAACCTTGATCGCCTCACTCAACCGGGTCGCAACTTCGCGGTCAATCTGATCTGGGATATCTGATCCCGCCCTTCTCACGACGCCGCTTCATTTAAAGCGGCTTCGTGAGGATTTTTTACTGTCGTGGGCCTGCACATACGTCTCGTTACCAGGCTCTTCTTATTCTCAAGGATGTCTCATGACCACTCAGGAAACGGCTCAACGTCCGGTATTGCGCTCGCAACGCCTGAACCAGATCACCCACGAACCTCACACCCGACTCGATGCATTGGTCAAAGCCCATGCACCGTTCGAAACCCAGGCCAACTTCGCCCGGTTCGTGGTGGCGCAATACCTGTTCCAGTCCGAACTGGTGCCGCTGTACAACGATGCCGATTTGACCGCCATCGTCCCGGACCTGCCTGCTCGTTGTCGGGCCGAAGCAGCCATGGCCGACCTGGCGGACCTGGACACCGAAGTGCCGGGACCGGTCGCTGGCGCCCTGCACCTTCCGAGTAAAGCCCAGGCGCTGGGCTGGCTCTTCGTGTCCGAGGGGTCGAAGCTCGGCGCAGCCTTCCTGATCAAGCGCGCCGTCGGCCTGGGCCTGAGCGAAACGTTCGGCGCCCGCCACCTGGGCGAACCGGCCGGTGGCCGCGCTGAAGGCTGGAAAAGCTTCGTCAAAACCCTCGATGGACTGGAGCTCAGTGCCCAGGAAGAAGCCGAACTGGATAAAGGCGCCATCGACGCGTTCAACCGCTTCACCCTGTTGCTGGAACAGGCTTACGCCACCGCAACTGTCTGACCCGACAGATATCCCTTGTGGGAGCGGGCTCGCCCGCGATGACGGCATCACGGACAATATTTATGTCGAGTGATGCACCACTATCGCGGTCAAGCCCCCACAGGGCACTGAGTAAGTCTGTAAGATCCCGATCGGCCTCGAACGCGCACCCTCTGAGAATATGCCGCCCTCATCAAAACTCACCCGTCTGCTCTTCGGCCTGCTGGCCTACGTCAGCCTCGGTATCGGCCTGATCGCCATTGTCGTACCCGGCCTGCCAACCACCGAGTTCATCCTGCTGGCCGCCTGGGCGGCGACCAGAAGCTCGCCACGCTTGAGCGCCTGGCTGGAAAACCATCGGCTGTTCGGCCCCATTCTCAGTCACTGGCGCAACGGCAAAATCATCGCGCGCCGGGCCAAGGTCAGCGCCACCGTCAGCATGCTGCTGTGTGCCACGCTAATGCTGGTGATGCTCGAGCATGGCTGGCCGATCTACCTGGCGATGGCGGGCATGGGCCTGGGCAATGTGTGGATCTGGTCGCGCCCCGAATCACTGCCGAAATCCCCCTGAATCAAACCGCTGTTTTTCCTGTTTTTTATACGATTTTCGGTACATTTTCCCGCGCAAACGTTTAACAGCTACCGTTCGTCGGCATCGCCCTCATGCAATGACCACCCCTCGCCGATGTGGATTGAATGCGCTGAATGGATTTGGCGAATCGAGTCGGCCCGGACTCATAGCCAACACCTCATCCATTCGCGAGTTCGCCCTATGTTCGACTCACTGTCCATCCGCCTGAAAATTGTCCTGCTCTCTGGTCTGTGCCTGCTAGGCGTGGTCGCGCTGATCGAGGGCATGAACGTCTACCAGACCAATCAGAACAATGAGCTGGTCAGCTCCTCCAGCAGCCAGATGCTCACCAACAGCGTGCAGGATTTGCTGCAGGCCAAGGCTGCCGAGCAAGCGGTGCGGGTGCAGAAGGCATTTGGCGAGACCCTGACGGTGGTGACCGCCCTGGCCGATCAGGTCAAGGACATGCGCAACCTGGCCGCCAAGCGCTCCCTGGAGCCCGGCGCCCTGCGTGAAGAACTGAACCAGAGCCTGAAAACCGCGTTCGAGCGCAACAGCAAAGTGCTGGGGATCTGGATCGCGTTCGAACCCAACGGCCTGGACGGCAAGGACAGCGAGTTCGCCAATGACGCCGCTCACCAGTCCAACGAAGCCGGACGTTTTGCCACCTACTGGAGCCGTGCCGGGGGAGAATCGCTCAACACGGTCTTGCTCGAAACGGACATGAACAAGACCACCCTGACCCTCAGCGGCACGCCGTATAACATCTGGTACACCTGCCCCCGGGACAGCAAGCGCGCCTGCCTGCTCGACCCGTACGCCGATACCATTGGTGGCAAAGAGGTGTTAATGACCACCGTTTCCGTACCACTGCTGGTGGATGGCAAATCCATCGGCGTGGTGGGCATCGACATCGCCCTCAACACCCTGCAAGCAGCGGCTGTCGACTCCCAGCGCGATCTGTTCAACAGCGCCGGGCACATGCTGATCGTTTCCGGTACTGGCGTGATGGCTGCCTACAGCACCGATGCCGCCAAAGTCGGCAAAAGCATCGACGAGACCCTGGGCGCCGACGGCAAGGACATTCTGCAATTGCTCAGCGGTGGCGCTCCGAAAGTTCTCCAGCAAGGCGACCTGATCCGTGCGGTTTACCCGGTCAGCCCGATCCCTGACGCCAAGGCCTGGGGCGTGGTGATCGATTTGCCCAAGCAAGTGTTGCTGGCCGACTCGGTGAAGCTGCAAGCGGTGCTCGATGAGGCCCAGAAAAGCGGCACGATCAAAGCCGTTGGCGTGGCGATCATTGCCGGCCTGATCGGCTTGCTGTTGATCTGGCTGACGGCTTCGGGTGTCACCCGGCCGATCAATAGCGTGGCCGAGATGCTCAAGGCGATTGCCAGCGGCGACGGCGACCTGACCCAACGCCTGCACTACAGCAAGAAAGATGAACTGGGCGAACTGGTCAGCTGGTTCAACCGCTTCCTCGACAAGCTGCAACCGACCATCGCGCAGATCAAGCAGAGCATTACCGATGCTCGCGGCACTGCAGACCAGTCTGCGGAAATCGCCCGCCAGACCAGTGAAGGCATGCTGGTGCAGTTCCGCGAAGTCGACCAGGTCGCCACTGCCTCCAACGAAATGAGCGCCACGGCCCACGACGTTGCCAACAGCGCATCGAACGCGGCGAATGCGGCCAAGGGCGCCGACCAATCAGCCCGCGAAGGCATGCAGATCATCGAGCGCAGCACCCGCGACATCAATCAACTGGCCGACGAAGTCAGCAAGGCCGTGACTGAAGTGGAAGCCCTGGCGGTGAACAGCGACCAAATCGGATCGGTGCTGGAAGTGATCCGCAGCATCGCCGAACAAACCAACCTGCTGGCGCTCAACGCCGCGATTGAAGCCGCCCGGGCCGGCGAAAGCGGTCGCGGTTTTGCCGTCGTCGCCGATGAGGTGCGCAACCTGGCCAAACGCACCCAGGATTCGGTGGAGGAAATTCGCCTGGTGATCGAGCGTATCCAGAGCGGCACCCGCGGTGTGGTCGCCACCATGCATTCGAGCCAGACCCAGGCCCACAGCAATGCCGGGCAGATCCAGCAAGCCGTGCAGGCCCTGAGCAAGATCAGCGACGCGGTCACCGTGATCAGCGACATGAACCTGCAGATCGCCAGCGCCGCCGAACAGCAAAGCGCTGTGGCCGAAGAGGTCAATCGCAACGTTTCGGCGATCCGCACCGTCACCGAAACCTTGACCGGGCAGGCCAATGAATCGGCGCAGATCAGCAGCCAGCTGAACAACCTGACCACCCACCAGATGAAACTGATGGATCAGTTCCGCGTATAAGAGCCCCCTGTGGGAGCGAGCTTGCTCGCTCCCACAGGATTTCATCCGGCCAGCCCCCCGTTTGTTCTATGCTCGGGTTCTCGCTCCGGAGGGCCTTCGATGACTGATCTACTCACGTCCATTCAAGCCGCACTCGGCTTGCCCCGCACCCAGGTTTCATTCACCGCCAGCGGCGCCCTGCCCTCGGCCTTTGCCGTCACGGACCTGGCGTGCGCCAGCATCGCCGCCGCCGGCCAAGCCATCAGTGAGCTGCTGCATCAGCAAACCGGCCGCTTGCCCGAAGTTGAAGTCGATCGCCGCTTAGCCTCGTTCTGGTTCTCCTCCTCGATCCGCCCGGTGGGCTGGAGTGTGCCGCCGCCGTGGGACCCCATCGCCGGTGACTATGCCACCCGGGACGGCTGGATTCGCCTGCACACCAATGCTCCCCATCACCGCGCCGCCGCCGAAACCGTGCTTGGCGCCTGTGCCGATCGATCCGCGATGGCAAGCAAAGTGGCGCAATGGGCCAAGGGCGACCTGGAGCAAGCGGTGGTCGATGCCGGAGGTTGCGCCGCCGAAATGCGTACGTGGGCGCAGTGGCAGTCTCACCCGCAAGGCATGGCAGTCAATGCAGAACCGCTGATCCAGTTCGACCGTCACGGCAACCACGAGGGCAAACCGTGGCGAGGTTCGGTGGCACAGCCCTTGGCCGGGATCAAAGTGCTGGACTTGACCCGTGTGCTCGCCGGCCCTGTTGCCAGCCGTTTTCTGGCCGGCCTCGGCGCCGACGTCTTGCGTATCGATCCGCCGACCTGGAACGAGCCCGGCGTGGTGCCGGAAATGACCTTGGGCAAACGTTGCGCGCGCCTCGATCTGCACGACAAGGCTGATCGCAGCGTGTTCGAAAACCTGCTCAAGAATGCCGATATTCTGCTCCACGGCTATCGCGCCGATGCGCTGGAAGGGCTGGGATATGGCATCGCCGAACGGCAAAAACTCGCCCCCGGCCTGATCGATGTCTGCCTGAACGCCTACGGCTGGAGCGGCCCGTGGCAAAACCGTCGAGGCTTCGACAGCCTGGTGCAAATGAGCAGCGGCATTGCCGAGGCCGGCATGCGCTGGAAGTGCGCGGACAAGCCGACACCTTTACCGCTGCAAGCGCTGGATCACGCCACCGGCTACCTGATGGCGGCCGGTGTGATCAAGCTGTTGGCTGAACGCTTGAGCAACGGCCATGGTGGATCGGCGCGGCTGTCACTGGCGCGCACGGCGAAGTTGCTGATCGACAATGGACCCGGGACCGACGCGTTATTGCGCGCAGAGGATGAAGGCGATCAGGGGCTTGTGCTCGAGCAGACCACCTGGGGCCCGGCGCATCGGCTGCAGGTTCCATTGAAGATCACCGGTACACCCCTGCAGTGGACAATCGCGGCCTCTGAATTGGGTTCCCACCGCGCGCAGTGGTGGTGACGGTCAGATAGCCTTCAGGAGCTGGCTCGCACCAGGTTTGTCATTACCCATAAATTGTGCGCGGGATTTCACCATTGGCCCGCGCCAAGGCATACTTGCCCCCCCTCGCCGTCCAGAATTCATTAGCGTCCCATGCGTATCCACGTCAGCTTCATCGACCGCGTCGGTATCACCCAGGAAGTCCTGGCCTTGCTCGGTGGGCGCAATCTCAATCTGGATGCGGTGGAGATGGTTCCGCCCAACGTTTACATCGACGCCCCGACCCTGAGCGCGCAAGTCCTTGAAGAGCTGCGTGATGCGCTGTTCAGCGTGCGTGGGGTGCAAGCGGTGACGGTGGTCGACATCCTGCCCGGCCAGCGTCGGCACTTGCAGCTCGACGCACTGCTCGCGGCCATGACCGATCCGGTGCTGGCGCTGGACAGTGCCGGCAAGGTGTTGCTGGCCAACCCGGCCCTGATTGCCCTGTACGGTCGTGAGCCGGCCGGTGAAAGCGTCGCCGACCTGTTTGGCGACCCGGCCCTGCTCGATACATTGCTCGAATCCGGTTTCCGGTTGCCTCTGCGGGAAATTACCGTCAACGGGCAGACATTACTGCTGGACGCCACGCCCATCACTGACGCTGGCGCGCTGCTGACCCTGTATCAACCGAACCGCATTGGCGAACGCCTGTCGGCACTGCATCACGATCATGCCGAGGGCTTCGATGCGCTGCTGGGCGAATCGCCGGCGATTCGTACGCTCAAGGTTCGCGCACAACGGGTGGCGGTCCTCGATGCGCCGCTGCTGATCCAGGGCGAAACCGGCACCGGCAAGGAATTGGTGGCCCGGGCTTGCCACGCCATCAGTGCGCGACACAACGCTCCGTTTCTGGCATTGAACTGTGCGGCATTGCCGGAGAACCTCGCCGAAAGCGAACTGTTCGGCTATGCCCCCGGCGCGTTTACCGGTGCGCAACGGGGCGGCAAACCGGGTTTGATGGAGCTGGCGAACCAGGGCACGGTGTTTCTTGACGAAATCGGTGAGATGTCGCCGTACCTGCAAGCCAAGTTGCTGCGCTTCCTCAACGACGGCAGTTTCCGGCGGGTCGGCGGTGATCGGGAGGTGAAGGTCAACGTGCGGATCCTCAGTGCGACCCACCGCGACCTGGAAAAAATGGTCAGCGAAGGCCTGTTCCGTGAAGACCTGTTCTATCGACTCAATGTGCTCAATGTCGAAGTCCCGCCCCTGCGCGAGCGCGGCCAGGACATTCTGCTGCTGGCCCGCTATTTCATGCAGCAGGCATGCGCACAGATCCAGCGTCCGGTCTGTCGCCTGGCACCGGGCACTTACCCGGCACTGCTGGGTAATCGCTGGCCTGGCAACGTCAGGCAACTGCAAAACGTGATCTTCCGCGCCGCCGCCATATGCGAAAGCAGCCTGGTGGACATCGGCGATCTCGACATCGCCGGCACGTCGGTGGCGCGCCAAAGCGACCATGAAGTCGACAGCCTGGAACAGGCGATGGAGGCGTTCGAAAAAGACCTGCTGGAAAAACTCTACGTCAGTTACCCCTCGACCCGGCAATTGGCCAGTCGCCTGCAAACCTCCCACACCGCGATTGCCCACCGTTTGCGCAAGTACGGCATCCCCAACAAGCCCTGACGCCGCCAGCGCCTGAATCACCGCAGATCCCCGTGGGAGCGGGCTCGCTCCCACGGGTTTCGTGTCCAGCAAAAAATCACTCTAAAAGCGACCTTCATCTGTACTGAAAGCGCTACAGCGTAACGATATCGCTACACACGCCCCCAGCCAGCGCCCTGCAAGGCTTTGATCCCCTTAGGCTTTTTTCTTTGTGCCCCGCCGTAGCGATTTCGCTACAGACCACATTGTCCGCGCCTCTCGAAATACCCATAAATAATTGATTAATAACAAGAAATTAACATTGGCCGCGTTTTTGCTTAGTAACCCTTCATAAACCAGGGCATTGCCCAAGCATTCAATCGCGTCCACCAGACGAGTCTGGCCCCCTTAGGAGTTTCCATGAGCGAGTTGCGTTTTACTGAAGATCACGAATGGCTGCGCACCGAAGCTGACGGCACGGTTACTGTCGGCATCACCGTTTTCGCGCAGGACGCATTGGGCGACGTGGTTTTCGTACAACTGCCTGAGCTGCAGTCCTACGACAAAGGCGCTGAAGCCGCCACCGTGGAATCGGTCAAAGCCGCCAGCGGCGTGTACATGCCACTGGACGGTGAAGTGCTGGAAGTGAACCCTGCGCTGGACAGCAGCCCTGAGCTGGTCAACGAAGATCCGCTGGGCGAAGGCTGGTTCTTCCGCTTCAAGCCAAATGACGCCTCGGCTGTTGCCCAACTGCTGGATCAGGACGCCTATGACCGTCTGATCAAAGCCAACGCCGAAGCCTGAGGAGCGCTGACATGACTCAAGTAAGCCTGACAACCGCCAACGAATTCATCGCCCGCCACATCGGCCCGCGCGCCGGCGACGAGCAAGCGATGCTCAACAGCCTCGGCTTCGATTCCCTCGAAGCCCTGAGCGCCAGC
>Ga0302257_1000024_pt1 | contig 18958 bp, 17 predicted proteins | sample I_Fen_N1_4_FD_194566 | JGI IMG/M metagenome (GOLD analysis project Ga0302257, IMG submission 194566) | Peat permafrost microbial communities from Stordalen Mire near Abisko, Sweden - I_Fen_N1_4 | ecosystem: Environmental > Terrestrial > Soil > Wetlands > Permafrost | place: Sweden: Abisko...
AAGGGTCGCCCGAAGGGCGATCCGATGGCGAAAACTTTGTCGGAATTTTACTTTCGTGATGCGTCTTCAGCAGAATCCTACAAGGGGCTACACCTGATCCTCTGGCCTCTGTCGGGAATTCCCTACACTTGCGCTGAAGTGTCCCTGCCGACCTGTCTTGAAAGGCCGTTGCGCTTTCCTCTACCGTAGCTGTCGGTCCTTACTGTTACGGAAAAGCCATGCCTCTGGCCTGCTCACGCTCCCTGTTTTTCCTGGTTTTCATTGCGGGCGCCCTGGTTCTGGGTGTGTCGTACTATCTGGAGTATGCAGTCGGCCTCCAACCTTGTGGTTTGTGCCTGTTGCAACGAGGTTGCCTGGCACTGCTGACGGGTGTCTGTCTGATGGCTTCGGTGCAGGGACCCGGTCGCTTCGGGACTGTCCTGTATTGGCTGTTCGGTGTGCTTTTCAGCCTGGCCGGAACGGTCATCGCGTGGCGGCAGGTGTTGCTGCAAAGCGATCCGGCAAATCAGTTGTCGACTTGCGCGCCCAATCTGAGTGATCTGTTCGCCGGTTCGCCCTGGATGTGCGTCGTGCGGCAGATGTTCAAAGGCACCATCGACTGCGCTCAGATCTCCTGGACCCTGTTTGACTTGAGCATCCCGGAGTGGAGCCTGCTGTTCTTTATCTCGATGATGACCCTGGGGATTTATCAGCTGTTGCGTCAAGCCTGGGTCGCCTTGCGGGGACCACTTAGCGGCGAGTCGTCGCACCGGGCGCTTGTAGGTGATTAAACACTTGTATGAACTTTATCGGCTGCGTACCTTGAAGCCACAGACGTGCGGGCATAATCTGGCCGGCACGTGTCATTGGAATTATGTTGCTCGATGACGCTCTGCCTGGCCGATTCTTGACCTTCAAGAGTATGACGGGTGTAGGGCAGCATGACCCACAAGGGAAGAGAGATCGCCATGCTCGAAAGTTGTCAGAATGCTCAAGAACGTTGGGGTGGAGTACATCTGCTGATCGATCGTTGGTTGCAGGAACGTCACGAACTGGTTCATGCCTATGACACTCTCGGTGCCAAGCCAGAGGCTCTGGGTGAAAACCGCAAACCTTTGCAGGAATTCTGTGGTGTCCTGGTTGATTACGTGTCCGCCGGGCATTTCGAAATCTACGAACAGCTGACCGGTGAAGCCAAGGCTTTCAATGACAAGCGTGGTCTGGAGTTGGCAGAAACCCTCTACCCGCGCATCGACGTCATCACCGAAAAACTGCTCGCGTTCAATGACCTGTGCGATGCAGGCAAGTGCGTGGCAGAGAAATTCAAGGAACTGGGTGGTCTGTTGCACGAGCGCTTCGAGCTGGAGGATTGCCTGATCGAGGTTCTGCACACCGCTCACAAGGCAGAAGATTCGGTTCAGGCCTGAATTCACTCTTCGCAATACTGAAAACGGTGCGCCTTGCGCACCGTTTTTCGTTTCCGCCATTCAGCCAGTGGCGCCGCGCAATTCGACTTCGAACACCAGCGGTGTAAACGGCGCGATCAAGTCGCCGGCACCATCGGCGCCATAGGCTTGCGCCGATGGAATCACCAGGCGCCATTTCGCGCCGACCGGCATTTGCTGAAGTGCACTGCGCCATCCGCTGATCACGCTATCGAGACTGAACCATTGCGGCTGACTGTTCTGGTCGAACACCGTGCCGTCGGGAAGGCGACCGACATACAGCACCTGGACCTTGCCGTTTGGCCCGGCCTTGGCACCCGTACCAGGCGCCAGTTCTGTCAGCAGTATTCCATCCGCCAGTTCACGAACACCGGGCCTGGCTTTTTCATCGGCGAGAAAACGCTGTTCTTTTTGCAGCGCCAATTCGCTTTGCGGCTCAGGTGTTTGCATGGCGACGCGGGCTTCGTGCTCGTTGAGGATCTGTTCGATCTGCTCGTCTTTCAACGCCAGTGGCTTGCCTTGATAGGCTTGCTGCAAACCTTCGACGAGCGCCTGAAGTTGAAGATCGGGAACCTCCTGGCGCAGGCGTTCACCGAGGCTCGCACCCAGGCTGTAAGCGAGGTCGTGAGCGTCATTTTCCGGCGTTTTTTCTGCAGCGTGGGCCGCGGAAAAAATCACGCACAGCGATAAAAAAAAGTAGCGCGACATGGGCACTCTCCAGCCTGAGATGCGGGCGATTATGCCAGTGAGAATGCGTTCAACGGTGAACTGCTTTTACACAAGCGCAGAACATTTTCGATTCGTTGCAACGCAACGCTTTGGATACTGTCAAGATGCCCTAGCGGCGGTAGCAGCAGAGGTCTAGTATGAGCCGCACCCACGTCAGCCAGGAGGTAAACCATGTCGGCCACCAAGAAGCCTGTAAATACCCCGTTGCACTTACTTCAACAACTCTCGGGCAGCTTGCTCGAGCACTTAGAAACCGCTTGTTCCGAAGCGCTGGCTGATGCTGAAAAACTGCTCGCCAAGCTGGAAAAGCAGCGCGGAAAAGCGCAGGAAAAATTGCACAAATCCCGCACCAAGTTGCAGGACGCTGCATCGGCCGGCAAGGCCAAGGCGCAAGCCAAAGCCAAGGACGCAGTGAAGGAACTCGAGGAGCTGCTGGATGCCCTCAAGGATCGTCAGTCGGACACTCGCGGCTATATCCTGCAGCTCAAGCGCGACGCTCAAGAAAGCCTGAAACTGGCCCAGGGCGTTGGTCGCGTTCAAGAGGCTGTCGGCAAGGCATTGTCCCTGCGTGCGGCCAAGCCTGCTGCGGCCCCTGCGAAGAAAACCGCTGCCAAACCGGTTGCTGCAAAAGCACCGGCCAAGCCTGCCGCCAAACCGGTTGCCAAGGCACCGGTGAAAGCCGCAGCCAAGCCTGCTGCAAAACCTGCGGCGAAAAAACCTGTCGCGGCCAGCGCTGCGAAACCGGCGGCTAAAACGACGGCTGCGAAACCGGCCGCTGCCAAACCGGTTGCTGCAAAAACAGCCGCTGCCAAACCGGCCGTAGCGAAAACCGCTGCTGCGAAACCAGCGGCCAAACCGGCAGCAAAAACGACCGCTAAACCTGCGGCCAAACCAGCCGCCAAAACTGCAGCGGCCAAGCCTGCTGCCAAGCCGGCCGCCAAACCTGTCGCCGCTAAAACCGCGGCCAAGCCAGCGGCTAAACCTGCTGCAAAAACGACGGCTAAACCAGCCGCCAAACCTGCTGCGGCGAAACCTGCCGCTGCTGCCAAGCCAGTCGCAGCCAAGCCTGCTGCAAAACCTGCGGCCAAACCCGCTGCTAAACCCGCCGTGAAAAAACCGGTTGCCGCCAAGCCGGCCACCGCGCCAGTTGCCAAGCCAGCCGTCCCGGCTGCGGCGGCAGCACCTGCTCCGGTCGCCACCCCCTCGACAGCCGTGTCTGCTCCAACGCCGGCCGCTGTTCCGAGCGCAGCCACCACCAACCCAACCAGCGCTTCCTAAGTGCCGGATACCGCGACGCGCAGCTGACGCAGTGCGTCGCGGTCCAGGTGAGCGGCGCCTGCCGCTACACCTTCCAGCCAGGCCGAGAGATCGGTCCCTTTCTCTTGTGGCCAACCTTGGGCCGATCGCTCCAGTCGTAGCAACAGATGTCGCTCGGCTTCCAGCTCCAGGGTCTTCACCTGTTCGCGCAGCCCATGCAGGTCGGCGTCCAGCATGGCGATGGTTTTCCATTGCGTGCGCAATGCCCGTAGCGGTTGCACCACATCGTTGTCCCACGGCTCAGCCACACTGCGAAGTTGCTGCAGGCGCTGCTCATTGCAGGCCACTCCCCGCTGTCCCAGCCATGCCGCACACAGCAGCAGGCACACGTTGACGCCCGCCGACTGCAATTGCAGGCACGCCTGTTCAACGCCCGGGCGGGCATAAGTGCTCAAGGAAAAGCTCCACAGGTCAGAGGACATAGTGCTACTCGCGCCAGTTGCGAGCGAAGCTGGTAGACTCCGCCGCCATTATGATTCGACTTCAGAACCTGACTTTACAGCGTGGCCCGCAACGTCTGCTAGAAGACGCCGAGTTGACGCTGCACGCCGGCCAGAAAGCCGGCCTTATCGGTGCCAACGGCGCCGGCAAATCGAGCCTGTTCGCCTTGCTTCGGGGTGAACTGCACCCGGATTCGGGTGACTGCTTCCTGCCGGCCGACTGGCGTATCGCCCACATGCGCCAGGAGGTCGACACCCTCGAACGCCTGGCGGTCGACTACGTGCTCGATGGCGACCTGCGCCTGCGCCAGGTGCAACGCGACCTGGCGGCGGCCGAAGCGGCCCATGACGGTGCCGCTCAGGCCCGTCTGCACTCGGAACTCGACAGCGCCGACGGTTACACCGCCGATGCCCGTGCCCGCAAGCTGCTGGCGGGCCTTGGGTTCACCAATGACCAGATGGATCGTCAGGTCGGAGATTTCTCCGGTGGCTGGCGGATGCGTCTGAACCTGGCGCAGGCCTTGATGTGCCCCTCGGACCTGTTGCTGCTTGATGAACCGACCAACCACTTGGACCTCGATGCCATCATTTGGCTGGAAGAGTGGCTCAAAAGTTATCCCGGCACCTTGATGCTGATCTCCCACGACCGGGATTTCCTCGATGCCGTGGTCGATCACGTGGCTCACGTCGATCAGCGCAAGATCACGCTCTATCGCGGTGGCTACAGCGCCTTCGAACGCGCCCGCGCCGAACGTCTGGCCCAGCAACAACAGGCTTACGAGAAGCAGCAGGTGCAACGTGCGCACATGGAAAGCTACATCGCCCGCTTCAAGGCCCAGGCCACCAAGGCCCGCCAGGCCCAGAGCCGGATCAAGGCATTGGAGCGGATGGAAGAGTTGACCGCGGCCCACGTCGACTCACCGTTCGACTTCGTGTTCCGCGAATCGCAGAAAATCTCCAGCCCGCTGATTGACCTGTCCGATGCCCGTCTGGGTTACGGCGAGAAAACCGTGCTGGAGAAGGTCAAGCTGCAATTGACCCCCGGCGCGCGGATCGGCCTGCTTGGTCCTAACGGCGCGGGCAAGTCGACCCTGATCAAGAACCTTGCGGGTGAACTCACGCCGCTGGCCGGTCGCTTGACCCGTGGCGAGAACACGGTTGTCGGCTACTTCGCCCAGCATCAGCTTGACTCCCTGGACTCCAAGGCCAGCCCGCTGTTGCACTTGCAGCGCCTGGCACCGACCGAGCGCGAGCAGACACTGCGTGACTTCCTCGGTGGCTTCGACTTCCGGGGCGCTCGGATCGATGAGCCCGTGCTGAATTTCTCCGGTGGCGAGAAGGCGCGCCTGGCGTTGGCGCTGATCGCCTGGGACCGGCCGAACCTGTTGCTGCTCGACGAACCGACCAACCACCTGGACCTGGAAATGCGCCTGGCGTTGACCATGGCCCTGCAGGAATTCAGTGGCGCGGTGCTGGTGGTCTCCCACGATCGTCATTTGCTCAAAAGCACCACCGACAATTTCTATCTGGTAGCCGATGGCAAGGTCGAAGAATTCGACGGCGACCTGGAGGACTACACCCGCTGGCTGGTGGAGTACCGCCAGCGAAATGCCCCGGTCAGCACCACGCCGGTCAACCCGGACAAGACCGACAAGAAAGCCCAGCGTCAGGCCGCAGCTGCCTTGCGTCAGCAACTGGCACCGCACAAGCGCGAGGCTGACAAGCTCGAAGCCGAGTTGGGCAAGCTCCACGAGAAACTGGCGAAGATCGATGCCAGCCTCGGCGACAGCGACATCTACGAACCGGCGCGCAAGAACGAATTGCGTGATCTGCTGGCCGAACAGGCCAAGCTGAAGGTCCGTGAGGCGGAGCTGGAAGAGGCCTGGATGGAAGCGTTGGAGCTGTTGGAAAGCATGCAGGCGGAGCTGGAGGCGCTGTCCTGATGGACGCCTTCAAGCTGCCGTTGCCAGCGGTGTGGGTCGAGCCGATCTGGCTCGGCGTGCAAATCCTGCTGATCCTGCTGGCCGGCTACCTCGCCCAGCGCTTCGTTGCCAAGGGCCTGACCCGTCTCGGTGAACGCTACCCGTTTCCGCCACAGTTGCTGATGCCCCTGCGCGGAGGCCTGCGTTGGCTGATCATGGGCAGCGCCCTGATTTTCGTGCTGGAGCGCCTCGGGGTTTCGGCCACGGTGCTCTGGACGGCGCTGTCGGGTTTTGTCGCGGTCGCTGCAGTCGCGTTTTTCGCCATGTGGAGCGTGCTCTCCAACTTGCTCTGCGCGATTCTGATCTTCACAGTCGGCCCGTTTCGGCTGGGCGATGTGGTCGAGTTGGTGGATACCACCGACAAGCCCGGCGTCAAAGGTCGGGTAGTAGCGATCAATTTGCTTTACACCACGTTGGTCGAAGCCGAAGAGCTCGGAACCGGTAGCGCCATGGTGCAAGTGCCGAACAGTTTGTTCTTTCAGCGCTCGGTTCGACGCTGGCGCGGCAGTGATGTCTTTCCTTCAAGCGGCTTCGAAAAGTAGCCGGCACGCCGGCCACGCGGGTCGGTGGTCGTCATGTCCTACAAAAAATCGGTAGTCATCGGCCCAAAGCCGCATTAGCTTAGACCTCTGTCACGAGTCTGAGTCGAGGTGTGCGATGGAGCTTCAAACATGGCTGGCTTTTTTTGCCGCCTGCTGGGTGATCAGTCTTTCTCCGGGGGCTGGCGCCATTGCGTCGATGTCCAGCGGTCTGCAATACGGTTTCTGGCGTGGGTACTGGAATGCGCTAGGCCTGCAATTGGGGCTGGCGCTGCAGATTGCGATTGTCGGCGCCGGTGTGGGCGCGATTCTTACGGCATCGGCGACCGCGTTCTACGCAATCAAATGGTTCGGTGTGGCCTATCTGGTTTATCTCGCCATCAAGCAATGGCGCGCGTTGCCCAGCGACATGAGCGATAACGCCGCCGTGCGCCCGATTGGCAAACCGCTGGTGCTGATATTCCGTGGTTTCCTGGTCAACATCAGCAACCCCAAGGCGCTGGTGTTCATGCTGGCGGTGTTGCCACAATTCATCGATCCCCACGCGCCGCTGCTGGCTCAGTACCTGATCATTGGTGTGACCATGATCTGCGTCGACCTGATCGTCATGGCCGGTTACACCGGGTTGGCGTCCAGGGTGCTGCGCCTGTTGCGCACGCCCAAGCAGCAAAAACGCATGAACCGCACCTTTGCCGGGCTGTTCATTGGTGCCGCTGCCTTCATGGCGACTCTGCGCAAAGCCGCCGTTTAAACCCACGCTGACAAAAAAGGCGACCTTTTCAGGTCGCCTTTTTTATTGTCGCAAGGGCGGGATCAGCATATCCAATTGGCTTGGCGCCCCTTGCCGAGAGGGTGGCAGGCGGTCGATACGGGCGCTGGCCCCTTGTTTCGCTCTGACGCCAGCAGAGCAGACAAAGCTTGAGCGAAAGTCATTGAGAGTGAACAATATATTACTTCGTGTTTCCAATTGAGATTCATTCATGATTGCCCCGTCCCGTTTCCTGGCCTGGCTCTTCGTACCGTTGCTGGCCTTATGCAGCTCCAACCTGCTGGCCGACACGGTGGAAGGTGCGCCGCAAGCGCTGCACCTGCTCGACTACATCGGCGCGGATTACCCGGCAACGGTGCGGGCAGGCAAGGTCATTGACGAGTCTGAATACCGCGAACAGCTCGAATTCACCGGGGTGTTGCAAGGGTTGGTCGCCGCCATGCCGGGCAAGCCGGAAAAAGCCGGGCTGGAGCAGGGCATCAGTGCGCTGCATGCGGCGATCACGGCGCGTCAGGACGGCGCGGAGGTCGCCCGTCAGGCCCGGCAACTGGGCGCGAAACTGGCTGTGGCCTACGAGGTCAGCCAGGCCCCGGTCATTACCCCCGACCCGACTCGCGGCGCGCCACTGTACGCCCAGCATTGTTCGGTGTGCCACGGTGATGCAGGCGCTGGCGATGGCCCTGCGGGTGTCGGCCTGACCCCGCCACCGGCCAATCTGCGCGATGCTGCGCGCCTGGATCAACTGAGCCTCTACGGGATCTACAGCACCCTGGGGCTCGGCGTCGAAGGCACCGACATGCCGGCCTTCGCCGATCAACTGGACGATCGCCAGCGTTGGGATCTGGCCACTTATATCGCCGGCTTCAGCGCCGATCCGGCGAGCGCCAGCGGCGACAAGACTTACAACATTGCCGATCTGGCCCGTCAGACGCCGGCCGAAGTACAGGCTGCCGACGGCCCGCAAGCGGCCGCTACCTTCCGGGCCCAGCGGGCGCAACCCCCGCAGGTCAAGCGCGGCCCGGCGCAGTTGCTTGATTACACCGCCGCCACGCTGGACAAGAGCATCGCGGCCTATCGCGCCGGCGAACACGATCAGGCCTATGACTTGTCGGTGGCGGCGTATCTGGAAGGTTTCGAGCTGGTCGAAAGCTCGCTGGATAACGTCGACGCCAACGTGCGCAAAGACACTGAGAAATCGCTGATGGCTTACCGTCAGTCGTTGCAGGATGGCTTGCCGGTCGAACAGGTCGAGCAGCGCCTGGAAGCCGCCAAGGCCAAGTTGAAAGTGTCCGCCGGCTTGTTGGGCGGCGATGGTTTGAGTTGGTCCCTGAGCTTCATTTCCGGCCTGTTGATTCTGCTGCGCGAAGGTCTGGAAGCCATTCTGGTACTGGCGGCGATCCTCGCCTTCTTGCGTAATACCGGCCAGCAGTCGGCGGTGCGCAGCGTCAACGTCGGTTGGGGGCTGGCGCTGCTGGCCGGTCTGGGGACATGGGCGCTGGCGGCGTATGTGATCGATGTCAGCGGCTCCCAGCGCGAACTGCTGGAAGGCGCGACGGCGCTGTTTGCCAGTGTCATGGTGCTGTGGCTCGGCGTGTGGATGCACGACCGTCGTCATGCCGCGGCCTGGCAGGATTACATCAAGAGCAGCCTGGTGGGCGGTGGCGGGCGATTCGGCTTTGCGATCCTGGCGTTTTTCTCGGTTTATCGCGAATTGTTCGAAGTGATCCTGTTCTACGAAACCCTGTGGCTGCAGGCTGGCCCGGCCGGTCACGACGCCGTGCTGGCCGGTGGGGCGACGGCGCTGGTGCTGTTGGTCGGCCTGGCATGGGTCATCCTGCGTGGTTCAGCGAAACTGCCGCTGGCGCTGTTCTTCAGCATCAACGCCGCGCTGCTGTGCGCGCTGTCAGTAGTGTTCGCCGGGCATGGCGTTAAGGCGCTGCAGGAAGCCGGGATTTTCGGTACACGGCCGGTCCCGTTCTTTGAATTCGACTGGCTAGGGATTCATGCCGATGCGTATTCGCTGAGTGCTCAGGCGGTGGCGATTGTTGCGATCACCGTGTTGTATGGTCGAAGCTGGCTGGCTGAGAAGCGCCGGGTAACTGTTTCTTAGAGCATTCGCTTCGCTCACATTCGCGAGCAGGCTCGCTCCCACAGCATTAGCGCTAACCTTGTGGGAGCGAGCCTGCTCGCGATGCTTTTCGGAAGAGGAAAAACTGATGCGTGTCTGGATCGATGCCGACGCTTGCCCTCGGGCGGCCAAGGACCTGGTGGTGAAGTTCGCCCTGAAGCGCCGGTTCGAAGTGGTGCTGGTGGCCGGGCAGCCGCAGATCAAGCCGGGCCTGACGCTGGTAAAGCTGATCGTGGTGCCGAGCGGTCCGGATGCGGCCGATGATTACCTGGTAGAACACGCCGTGCCTGGGGAGCTGGTGATCTGCAGCGATGTGCCGCTGGCCGACCGCCTGGTGAAGAAAGGCGTTTCGGCGCTGGACCCGCGAGGCAAGGAGTTTGATGCGCAGAACATGGGTGACCGGCTGGCAGTGCGTAACCTGTTCACCGATCTGCGAGAGCAGGGGCAGATGAGCGGCGGCCCGGCACCGTTTGGCGAGCGGGAAAAGCAGGCGTTTGCCAATGCGCTGGATCGGATATTGACCCGGTTATCACGCAACGCCTGAGCCGATGCCGTCCTTGTGGCGAGGGAGCAAGCTCGCTCGCCACAGGAGGCAGTCGCCGTGATGCGTCAGGCCTCGTTTTCGTGGGTCAGCTCAAGTACGCGGTCGACCAGTTTGTTGATGCCGGAGGCCGCTTCGCTGATCGACTGCGCCAGCATGTACGCCGGTGTAGTCACCAGTTTGCGTGCCTTGTCTTCGACGATTTCGCTGACCGCGCAGTCTTTGTGGGTCGCGCCCATCTTGTTCAGGGCGGCAGCGGTGTCGGCGTCGTTGCCGATGGTGCAGATCACGCCCGGCCCGTAGATTTTCGCCGCCAGGGCCGGCGAGATGCAGATCAGACCGACCGGTTTGCCGGCCTCGGCAAAGGCTTCGGTCAGGGCCAGTACGTCCGGCTGCACGGTGCAGCCGGTGCCTTCGACGGCAAAGTTGGAGAGATTCTTGGCCGAACCGAAACCGCCGGGAACGATCAAGGCATCGAAGTCTTCGGCGTTGGCTTCGCGGATGTCCTTGACCTCGCCACGGGCGATGCGCGCCGACTCCACCAGCACGTTGCGCGACTCGGGCATTTCTTCGCCGGTCAGGTGGTTGATCACATGCAGCTGCGCGATGTCCGGGGCAAAGCACTGCACTTGCGCGCCACGCTGGTCCAGGCGCAGCAAGGTAATCACGCTTTCGTAGATCTCTGCGCCGTCGTACACGCCACAACCGGAAAGGATCACTGCAACTTTTTTGCTCATAAGCTTTTCTCCAGATTCATGGCGTTAAATGTCCACTAATTTGTCACTCGTTGCCATAGGGTTAAATCGCGGCTACACATAGGATCTGTCCCCAGGATTCCGATCAGGGCGCGTCATGGACTTCATTCTGTATGCGGTGCCATTTTTCTTTGTGCTGATTGCCGTCGAGCTGCTGGCCGACCGTTGGCGCGGGGTGAGCAACTATCGGGTGGCGGACGCGATCAACAGCATCAGCACCGGCGTGCTGTCGACCACCACCGGCCTGCTGACCAAGGGCGTGGGACTGGTCACCTATGCGTTTGCCCTCAAGCATCTGGCGCTGTTCGAGCTTTCGGCCGACAGCGTTTGGGTCTGGGTTTTCGCCTTCGTCCTTTACGACTTCTGCTATTACTGGCTGCATCGAATGGGCCATGAACGCAACATCCTCTGGGCCGCGCATTCGGTGCATCACCAGAGCGAGGACTACAACCTCTCCACCGCCCTGCGTCAGACCAGCACCGGGTTCCTGCTGAGCTGGATCTTCTACCTGCCCATGGCGGTGGTTGGCGTGCCGCTGTTGGTATTCGTCAGCGTCGCCGCGCTGAACCTGCTGTACCAGTTCTGGGTGCATACCCGGCACATTCCCAAGCTCGGCTGGTTCGAGTGGTTCTTTGTCACGCCGTCCAATCATCGGGCTCACCATGCACAGAACGCTCTCTACATGGATCGCAACTATGGCGGGGTGTTCATTATTTGGGACCGTCTGTTCGGCTCGTTCCAGGAGGAGGACGACAACGAACCGGTGATTTTCGGCGTGACCACGCCGCTGGCGAGCTGGAATCCGATCTGGGCGAACGTGCAGTTCTATGCGCAGTTGTGGGCGGATGCGCGGCGCGCCGAAAGCACCTGGGACAAATTGCGGATCTGGTTCATGCGCACCGGTTGGCGGCCGGCGGATGTGGCGGCCAAATACCCGATGAACAAACCGGACCTGAGCCAGTTCCGCAAATTCGAGGTGCCGCTGGACGGCCGTCAGCAACTCTACGTCTTGCTGCAGTTCTGCGTGTACATCGCGTTGGGCAGCTACTTGATGAATCTGGAGCCGAGCCTGCCGACCGCTGCCCTGATCCTGGGCTGGGGTGCAGTGGCGTTGGGGCTGTTTGTGCTGGGGGTGGCCCTGGAGAATCGCCCGTGGGCGTTGAAGCTGGAGTTGTTGCGACTGGCGTCGAATGTGCCGCTGGTATGGCTGGCGCCACTGGTGGGGCTGTGGCCGGCCAGCGCGGTGGGCTGGGTCGGCCTGGCCAGTTACAGCCTGCTCAGCGGTATCGGTCTCTACTGCTGCAGAAACCGCTTCACTCGGTTGGCGTCTTAGCGTTTTCGATTTTGGCCTGCTCAGCCTTCAAGGCTTGCTCGTCGGCATAAATCTGCCGGGCCAGGCGGGCATTCTTGAAGCGTCGGCGCAGCCACAAGACCAGGCCCAGCACCAGCAGGGCGCCGAGGACCCATAGCTCGTACTTCTTGATGCTGCCGAGCATGCCTTCGAGCACCGCGCCGAAGTGATACGCGGCAGCGGCCAGTGCGGCCGCCCAGACCGCCGCGCCTATGCCGTTGAGCAGCAGGTATCGCCCCGGTGGATAGCCCGAAAGACCGATGGCCACGGGCATTACCGTGCGCAACCCATAGACGAAGCGGAAGCTCAGCACCCAAATGTCCGGGTGTTTGCGGATGTGTTCCAGCGCCCGGTCACCCATCAGTTGCCAGCGAGGTTTGCGCGCAAGCAACTTGCGGCCATGCTTTCGCCCCATGAAGTACCACAGCTGATCGCCGGCATAACTGCCGAAGAACGCCACGACCACCACCAGGTTGATATCCATGTATCCACGGAACGCGAGGAAGCCTGCGAGCACCAGAATGGTTTCGCCTTCGAAGAACGTGCCGAGAAACAAGGCAAAATAGCCAAAGTCATGCAGAAATTGTTGGAGCATTGTCTGGGTGCTGGCGAAATGAACGCGCAGCCTAACCCTTCGTACACATTCAGGAAAGTGTCGAAATGTGTCTCGACGTGAACATTTCCTACAAGGACAATGGAATGCGGCTACATGTCGCAGCGTGCACATAACTGTCACGCGATCGTCATAATGGCCGCTTATAACTGTCACGCTCGCACGCCAGCGGGCTCAGGAGTCTGCCGTGAGCTTTACCCCCGCCAACCGTTTGTTCCCTGCAACCCGCCTGCGCCGCAACCGCCGTGATGATTTTTCGCGTCGTCTGGTTCGTGAAAACGTGTTGACCGTCGATGATCTGATTCTGCCGGTATTTGTGCTGGACGGTGAAAACCGTCGCGAAGCGGTCGCCTCGATGCCGGGCGTCGAACGCCTGACCATCGATCTGTTGCTGGAAGAGGCGGCCAAATGGGTCGAGCTGGGGATTCCGGCGCTGGCGCTGTTCCCGGTGACGCCGCCGGAACTCAAGTCGCTGGACGCCGCCGAAGCCTGGAACCCCAACGGTATCGCCCAGCGTGCCACCCGCGCCTTGCGTGCGCAGTTTCCTGAGCTGGGCGTGATCACCGACGTCGCGCTGGACCCGTTCACCACCCATGGCCAGGACGGCATTCTCGACGAAGAAGGTTATGTACAGAACGACATCACCGTCGACGCACTGGTCAAGCAAGCCCTGTCCCATGCCGAAGCCGGCGCTCAGGTGGTGGCCCCGTCGGACATGATGGACGGCCGCATCCAGGCCATTCGCGAGGCTCTGGAACTGGCCGATCATGTCAATGTGCGGATCATGGCCTATTCGGCGAAGTACGCCAGTGCCTATTACGGACCGTTCCGCGATGCCGTCGGGTCGGCGCTGAACCTGGGCAAGGCCAACAAAGCCTCCTATCAGATGGACCCGGCCAACAGCAACGAAGCCCTGCACGAAGTGGCGGCTGACTTGTCAGAAGGCGCAGACATGGTCATGGTCAAGCCTGGCATGCCCTATCTGGACATCCTCTGCCGGGTCAAGGAAGAATTCAAAGTGCCGACTTTTGTTTATCAAGTCAGCGGCGAGTACGCCATGCACATGGCAGCGATCCAGAATGGCTGGTTGAGCGAAGGGGTGATCCTCGAATCCCTGACCGCCTTTAAACGTGCCGGCGCTGATGGCATCCTGACGTACTTTGCCGTTCGCGCAGCTCAATTGTTACGAGAGCAAAAATAGCCCTCCCAGGAACATGTGATGAATACCGAAGGACTGACTGAAGTTGCCGTAAAAGACGCTCAACCCGTGGTGGAGCAAATCGCCGAAACCCCGCCGGAATTGGAGCCTGCTCCGCCTGTGGTGGTCGCCGAAACCGTTGTGGCAGCGCCAGCGATTGTCATTCCAGGCCTGGATGACAGCAGCCTGTACATCCACCGCGAGCTGTCGCAACTGCAATTCAACATCCGCGTGCTGGAACAGGCGCTGGATGAGTCCTACCCGTTGCTGGAGCGGTTGAAGTTTCTGCTGATCTTCTCCAGCAACCTGGACGAGTTCTTCGAAATTCGCGTGGCCGGCCTGAAGAAGCAGATCACCTTCGCCCGTGAACAGGCCGGTGCCGACGGTCTGCAACCGCATCAGGCCCTGGCCCGCATCAGTGAGCTGGTGCACGGTCACGTTGACCGTCAGTACGCGATCCTCAACGACATTCTGTTGCCGGAACTGGAAAAGCATCAGGTCCGCTTCATTCGTCGCCGGCACTGGACGACCAAGCTCAAGACCTGGGTTCGCCGCTATTTCCGCGACGAGATCGCCCCGATCATCACCCCGATCGGCCTCGACCCGACGCACCCGTTCCCGTTACTGGTCAACAAGAGCCTGAACTTCATTGTCGAGCTCGAAGGCGTCGACGCCTTCGGTCGCGATTCCGGCCTGGCGATCATTCCGGCCCCACGCCTGCTGCCACGGATCATCAAGGTGCCGGAAGAAGTCGGCGGCTCCGGCGACAACTATGTGTTCCTGTCGTCGATGATCCACGCTCACGCCGATGACCTGTTCCAGGGCATGAAGGTCAAGGGCTGCTATCAGTTCCGCCTGACCCGTAACGCCGACCTGGCGCTGGACTCCGAGGATGTCGAGGACTTGGCCCGTGCCCTGCGTGGCGAACTGTTCTCCCGTCGCTACGGTGATGCGGTGCGTCTGGAAGTGGCCGATACCTGCCCGAAACACCTGTCCGACTACCTGCTCAAGCAGTTCAACCTGAGCGAGACCGAGCTGTACCAGGTCAATGGCCCGGTGAACCTGACGCGACTGTTCAGCATCACCGGCCTGGACAGCCAGCGCGAGCTGCAATACCTGCCGTTCACGCCGCAGATCCCGAAACTGCTGCAGAACAGCGAAAACATCTTCAGCGTGATCAGCAAGCAGGACATCCTGTTGCTGCACCCATTCGAGTCGTTCACCCCGGTGGTCGACCTGCTGCGTCAGGCGGCAAAAGACCCGCACGTTCTGGCCGTACGCCAGACCCTGTACCGCTCTGGCGCCAACTCGGAAATCGTCGACGCGCTGGTGGATGCCGCGCGTAACGGCAAGGAAGTCACCGCCGTCATCGAATTGCGCGCGCGGTTCGACGAAGAGTCCAACCTGCAGCTGGCCAGCCGTCTGCAAGCGGCGGGGGCGGTGGTGATCTACGGCGTGGTCGGCTTCAAGACCCACGCCAAGATGATGCTGATCCTGCGTCGCGAGGCCGGTGAAATCGTGCGTTACGCGCACTTGGGCACGGGTAACTACCACGCCGGTAACGCCCGCCTGTACACCGACTACAGCCTGCTGACCTCCGACGATGCCTTGTGTGAAGACGTCGGCAAGCTGTTCAGCCAGTTGATCGGTATGGGTAAGACGTTGCGCATGAAGAAGCTGCTGCATGCGCCGTTCACCCTGAAGAAGGGCATGCTCGACATGATTGCCCGCGAAACCCAGTTCGCCCTCGACGGCAAACCGGCGCACATCATCGCCAAGTTCAACTCGCTGACCGATCCGAAGATCATCCGCGCGTTGTACAAGGCCAGTCAGTCAGGCGTGCGCATCGATCTGGTGGTGCGTGGCATGTGCTGCCTGCGGCCGGGCATCGCCGGGGTTTCGCACAACATTCACGTGCGCTCGATCATCGGCCGTTTCCTGGAACACACGCGGGTCTTCTATTTCCTCAACGGCGGTGAAGAGCAAATGTTCCTCTCCAGTGCCGACTGGATGGAGCGCAACCTCGACAAGCGCGTCGAGACTTGCTTCCCGGTAGAAGGCAAGAAGCTGATCATGCGGGTCAAGAAAGAGCTGGAGCTGTATCTCACCGATAACACCCACAGCTGGAGCCTGCAGTCGGACGGTCGTTACATCCGTAACACGCCAACCGGCAACCAGAACCCGCGCAGCGCCCAGGCGACGTTGCTGGAGCGTTTGGGCAGCCCGATCCTGGCCGTCCGTTAACGCGGATCAGGCGGACAAAAAAGGGCGATCCAACTGGATCGCCCTTTTTCATGTGCACTGTGAACGATTATGCGTGCTGCCTGGATAAACGTGTTGCCCTCAGGTTTTTCGCGAGCAAGCTCGCTCCTACAGGGCTCTAGCGGACGCTGAGGACGATGTCGACCCGGGTCAGCCATTCCGCTTCGATGGCGAAATCGGCCTGGGTCAGTTGGTTTTCGTCCAGCCAGTTTTCCGGGAACACCACTTCCAGGCTGTTGCCATTGGCATTCAGTTCCACCTGAGGCATTTGCTGGGTGCCGCGGATGTGATGGAACAGGATCGCGAAGCGCAGCAGCACGCACAGGCGAATCAGCTTGATGCCGTCATCGCCGAAATCGGCAAACTTGTCCTTGGGAATGTTGCGTCGGTGGCCGCGCACCAGCAGCGCGAGCATCAATTGGTCTTCGCGGGAGAAGCCGGCCAGGTCCGAGTGTTCGATCAGGTAGGCGCCATGCTTGTGGTACTGGTAGTGGGCGATGTCCAGACCCACTTCATGGACCTTGGCGGCCCAGCCGAGCAGTTCACGCCAGACACCGTCTTCCAGATCCCAATCCTTGGCCACCTGATCGAACGCATGCAGGGCCTTGCGCTCGACCCGCACCGCCTGTTCCAGATCGACGTGGTAGCGCTCCATCAGCGAGGTAAGGGTGCGCTCGCGCACGTCTTCGTGATGATGGCGACCCAGCAGGTCGTAGAGCACGCCTTCACGCAGCGCGCCTTCACAATGGTCCATGCGTTGCAGTTCGAGGGCGTCGAAAATGGCTTCGAGAATCGCCAGGCCGGCCGGGAAAATGGCGCGACGGTCCGGTTTGATGCCTTCGAAGTCGATTTTATCGACGTCGCCGAGCTTGATCAGTTTGCGCTTGAGCCAGGCCAGGCCCTCGGCGTTCACTTCCCCCGTGCCGTGACCGCCCGCCTTCAGCGCCAGGCCGATGGCGCGGATGGTGCCCGAGGAGCCGATGGCTTCATCCCAGGTCAGGCGATGCAGGGCGTGTTCGATGCTCATGATCTCCAGCCGCGCCGCCGTGTACGCCTGGGCGTAGCGGGCCGGGGTGATCTTGCCGTCCTTGAAGTAGCGCTGGGTGAAGCTGACGCAGCCCATCTGCAGGCTTTCGCGCAGCAGGGGTTCGAAACGCTGGCCGATGATGAACTCGGTACTGCCGCCGCCGATGTCGGCCACGAGGCGTTTGCCCGGGGTGTCGGCGAGGGTGTGGGAGACGCCCAGATAGATCAGGCGCGCTTCTTCACGGCCGGAAATGACTTCCACCGGATGGCCGAGTATCTTTTCGGCGCGGTGGATGAATTCAGCCCGGTTGCGGGCTTCGCGCAGGGCGTTGGTGCCAACGATGCGCACGGCGCCCAGTGGCATACCGTTTATCAGTTGGGCGAAGCGTTTCAGGCAATCGAGTCCGCGCTGCATCGATTCTTCGCTGAGCTTGCGCTCCTCGTCGATGCCGGCCGCCAGCTGAACCTTCTCCCCGAGACGTTCGAGAATGCGGATCTCGCCGTTCTGGGCCTTGGCCACGACCATGTGAAAGCTGTTGGAGCCCAGGTCGATTGCGGCGATCAAGGACAGATTCTTGGCTTGGGATTGCGGCATGGTCAGGCTCTCGGTCGATAACCCTGCCATCGTGCCACGATCAAAGGCTGCCGCCAACGCGCAGTGATCAAAGCGTTGATCCTGCGCATGCCTGTGGCGAAGGGGTAGGCCCCTCGCCACAGATAGTTCAACCAGCCGCTTCCACCGTCCCAATGAAATTCGCCAGCTCCGCCGTCTGCGGATTGGCGAACAGCACTTTCGGATCCCCTACTTCATGCACCTTGCCCTGATGCATGAACACCAACTTATCCCCAACCTCCCGGGCAAAGCGCATTTCGTGGGTGACCATGATCAGCGTCATGCCCTCCCTGGCCAGTTGCCGGACCACGCTGAGCACTTCGTTGACCAGCTCCGGGTCCAGCGCCGAGGTGATTTCATCGCACAGCAGTACTTTCGGTGACATCGCCAGCGCACGGGCAATCGCCACGCGTTGTTGCTGCCCACCGGACAGTCGATCAGGGAAGGCATCGAATTTCTCTCCCAGCCCGACGCGTTCCAGCATCTGCCGCGCCAGCTCGGCGGCCTTGGCTTTCGGCACTTTCTGCACCACTTGCGGCGCGAGCATCACGTTTTCGCCCACCGTCAGGTGCGGGAACAGGTTGAACTGCTGGAACACCATGCCGACTTTTTGCCGCAGGCTGCGCAGGTCCGCGCGGGCGGCGTCGAGGTATTCGCCGTCGACTTCGATGACGCCGTCGTTGATCGATTCCAGACCGTTCAGGGTGCGCAGCAGGGTCGATTTACCCGAGCCGCTGCGCCCGATGATTGCCACCACCTGGCCTTCCTCGACACTCAGGTCGATGCCTTTGAGCACATGGTGATCGCCGTAATATTTATGCAGGGCGGAAATTCTAAGCAGAGGCATGCAGTCTCCTTTCCAGGTAGCGCGCACTGAGGGACAAGGGGTAGCAGAGCAAGAAGTAGCCGAGGGCGACGAGGCCATAGACCATGAACGGTTCGAAGGTGGCGTTGGCGAGCATGCCGCCGGTTTTGGTCAGCTCGGTGAAACCGATGATCGAGGTCACGGCGGTGCCTTTGACCACCTGCACCGAGAAGCCCACGGTCGGCGCCACGGCGATGCGCAGTGCCTGCGGCAGGATGACGTAGCGCAACTGTTCAAGCCGGCTCAGCGCCAGGCTGGACGAGGCTTCCCACTGGCCGTTGGGGATCGACTCGACGCAACCACGCCAGATCTCCGCCAGATACGCGCTGGTGAACAGGGTCAAGGCGAGCGCTGCTGCAGCCCACGGCGAAATCTCCACCCCGGCCAACGCCACGCCGAAGAACAC
>Ga0302257_1000025_pt1 | contig 18876 bp, 15 predicted proteins | sample I_Fen_N1_4_FD_194566 | JGI IMG/M metagenome (GOLD analysis project Ga0302257, IMG submission 194566) | Peat permafrost microbial communities from Stordalen Mire near Abisko, Sweden - I_Fen_N1_4 | ecosystem: Environmental > Terrestrial > Soil > Wetlands > Permafrost | place: Sweden: Abisko...
GGCTCGGCTGCGGACCTCCTGCCGATGCTCCGGCCCGGCGACGCTCTCAACGCCACCGGGGTCGTGGCGGCCGGCGAGGACGTGGCGATCGTCGTCGCGGACCGCGGCGACGTGGTCCTCCTGGGTGATCTCGGAGCCACCGGGACGGGCGACCCCGCCGCGAGCTCCATCGGCGCCGGGCCGGGCAACCTCGCCGTCGCCGTGACGGGCATGACGGCCGCCGCCTCACTCGGCGCGACCGGAGGAAGCGCCGGGCCGGGCCCGCTGGCGGCCGCCGTCGGCACGCTGGCGCTCCTTGCGGTCCTGGGAGCAGCCGTGCTGCTGGCCCGAAGGCGGCACACCCGACGCCTCCAGCGAGCCCGGATCGTCGCCCGGCTCGATGCCATCACGGGTCCCGGCATGCCATCCGCGGCCCCTCCGCTGGACCTCCCGGCATGACCGCCCGTCGTCGTCCGTGGCCGGTGCGTGCGAGGAATGGCTTGACGCTCGTGGAATCGGGCCCCTATCCTCGCGGACAGCCCACGCCGGACGAGCGTGCGGCATCGAGGGAGCGAGCTCTTGCCGAACGCGGACCCCCGCGTCGCGATCCAGGCCGGCGAGCGGCAGTACCACATCGGGTTGGGCCCGGGCGAGCTCGCCGACTACATCCTCCTCCCCGGAGACCAGGATCGGGTCGATCGCGTTGCCGCGCACTTCGACGAGGTCGAGATGCGCCACCGCCACCGCGAGTTCGCCAGCGCGACCGGCACTTACAAGGGCCTTCGTGTCTCGTGCGTGTCCACGGGCATCGGCGCCGACAACGTCGAGATCGTGATCGCGGAGATACTCGCCCTCGTGGAGCGGCCGACGTTCATCAGGATCGGCTCCTGCGGGGCGCTCCAGCCCGGCATGGCCCTCGGCGATCTCGTGATCTCCACGGGCTCGGTCCGCCTCGAGACGACGACCAGCTGGTTCGTCCACGAGGGCTATCCGGCCGTCGCGCACTACGAGGCCGTGCTCGCGCTGGTGGAAGCCGCCGAGCGCGGGGGGTACCGGCATCACGTCGGGATCACCGCCACGGCGCCCGGGTTCTTCGGCGCGCAGGGTCGCCCGATCCCGCAGCTCCCCATCCGTTACCCTGACCTCGCGGAGGAGATGGCCCGCCAGGGCATCCTCAACTTCGAGATGGAGGCGTCGGCCGTCCTCGTCCTTGCTGGCCTGGGTGGAGGTCGTGCCGGCGTCGTGTGCGCCGTCTACGCCAACCGCGTGACCGGTGAGTTCGTCGAGGGCGACGCCAAGGACCAGGCGGAAGCCGCCGCGGTGGAGACGGGGCTCGAGAGCCTCGTGATCCTCGCGGAGCTCGACCGCCAGAAGTCATCGGCCGGGGCGGCGCGCTGGCGCCCGTCGCTCTGGGCTCCCGCATGAGCGCCAGGCCATAGCGACCACGTGGACTCGAGAGGCGTGCTCTCGTGACGCGGATTGCGTGAGGAGGATCAGACCCCATGGCAGAGGCCTACTGCGTCAAGGACAAGACCAAGGTAGAGGTCCAGAACCCGCAGCAGATCACGATGAAGAACGGCAAGCCGGCGCTTCAGGGCACCTGCCCGAAGTGCGGCGGCAAGGTCTTCCGGATCGGCGGCTGACCTCTCCGGTACCACACCGTGAGATTGAGCCCCCACCGGCCCGTCCGGTGGGGGCTCAATGGTGCCCAGCCGGGGTGCGATCGGCCCCCCGCATCCGGGCCGCGCGTCGGGAGAGTGTGCAGGGGCCTTTGGTACCATCTCGGGGGAACGCTCCTAACCAAATCTCTCGAGGTCACGACCTGTCCGCTCCCACGCCAACCGTCCGCGACCCAGGCACGGATTCCGATCGATCGGGTGAGAGACCCCTTCGCCGCCGGCCGTCCGCTGGACGCGCTCGCCGTGGCCCTGAGCCCGGCTTCGGGGTCGCCGCTGCCGTCGCCTCGCCCGCGATCGCAGCCGCGTTCCCGACGTCATCCGGACCGGCACGTGCCGCAGGGTGGTCAGAGGTTCATTTCGCCGTCCTTCATCGCTTTCCGTCGAGCGCGCTGTCGCGTGTGCATGGCGGCAGGCGCCCGTCGTTCAAGGAGGTCCTCGCATGACCGTTCGCGTCGGCATCAACGGCTTCGGCCGCATCGGCCGCCAGTCCCTCAAGGCGCTCATCGAGCGCGCGCCCGACATCGAGGTGGTCGCCGTCAACGACCTCGTCGACGTCAAGATGAACGCGCTCCTGTTCAAGCACGACTCGACCTACGGCGCCTACCCGGGCGAGGTCAGCCACACCGACGACTCGATCGTCATCGACGGCAAGGCCGTCAAGGTCCTGCAGATCAAGGACCCGGCGACGCTGCCGTGGGGCGACCTGGGCGTCGACATCGTCCTCGAGTCGACCGGCCTGTTCACGGACGCCGAGAAGGCCGCCGCGCACATCACGGCCGGCGCCAAGAAGGTCATCATCTCCGCTCCCGCCAAGAAGGAGGACATCACGATCGTCCTCGGCGTGAACGAGGGGATGTACGACCCGGCCAAGCACAACATCATCAGCAACGCGTCCTGCACCACGAACTGCCTGGCGCCCGCCGCCAAGGTCGTCCATGACAACTGGATCATCAAGCGCGGCCTGATGAACACCATCCACAGCTACACCAACGACCAGCGCATCCTGGACGTCGCCCACAAGGATCCCCGCCGTGCCCGCGCCGCCGGCCTGAACATCATCCCGACGACGACCGGCGCCGCGAAAGCCCTGGCTCTCGTGATCCCGGACCTCAAGGGCAAGTTCGACGGCTTCAGCCTCCGCGTTCCCACGCCGACCGTCTCCGTGGTGGACTTCACCGCCGAGCTCGAGAAGGACGTCACGCTCGAGGAGCTGAACCAGGCCTTCCGTGACGCTGCCGCCGGCCCCCTGGCCGGGATCCTCGGCGCCTGCGACGACCCGCTCGTCTCCAGCGACTTCCGCGGCGACAGCCGGTCCTCGATCGTCGACCTGCCGTCGAACATGGTCCTGGGTGGCAACTTCATCAAGGTCATCGCCTGGTACGACAACGAGTGGGGCTACAGCTGCCGCGTCGCGGACCTCGTGAAGTTCGTCGCCGACCGGCTGGCCTGACCCGGAGCCCCCGGGCTCCCGGAGGAATCGAAGATGGACAAGCTCACAGTCCGTGACCTCGACGCCGCGGGCAAGCGGGTCTTCGTCCGCGTGGACTTCAACGTCCCGCTGGAGGACGGCCGGGTCACCGACGACTCGCGCATTCGCGCGGCGCTGCCGACGATCAAGTACCTGCAGGCGCAGGGCGCCCGCATCATCCTGGCCAGCCACCTCGGCCGGCCCGATGGCAAGGTCAGCGACAGCCTCCGGCTCCGCCCGGTTGCCGAGCGCCTCGGCCAGCTGATGGGCAAGACGGTCCCGGTGACCGGCGATGCCCTCGGCGTCGGCACGGAGGACGCCGTCAAGCGCCTTCGCAATGGCGAGATCCTGCTCCTGGAGAACCTCCGCTTCCACGCGGAGGAGGAGAAGAACGACCCCAGGTTCGCGGAGCAGCTCGCGGCCTACTGCGACGTCTACGTCAACGACGCGTTCGGGACGGCACACCGCGCGCATGCCTCGACCGTGGGGATCGCCAAGCTCCGCCCGGCCTACGCCGGGTTCCTCATGGAGAAGGAGCTCGCGAACCTCGGCAAGCTCCTGGAGAACCCGGAGAGGCCGTTCGCGGCGATCATCGGCGGGGCCAAGGTCTCGGACAAGATCAAGGTCCTCAAGAACCTGCTCGCCAAGGTCGACATCATGGTGATCGGCGGCGGCATGGCCAACACCTTCCTGCTCGCGCAGGGCAAGGCCATCGGCAAGAGCCTTGCCGAGCCGGACCGCGTGGAGGATGCCCGCGCGATCCTCGCCGCGGCCGAGGAGAAGGGCGTCAAGGTCGTCCTGCCGGTGGACGTGGTCGTGGCCAAGGAGGTCACCCGCGGCACCGAGTACAAGACGCTCTCGGCCGACAAGGTCCCGGCCAGCTGGCACATCGTGGACCTGGGCAAGCAGAGCCTCGCCAACATCGAGGAGGCCCTCGCGGACGTCCGCACCGTCCTCTGGAACGGCCCGCTGGGCGTGTTCGAGATCCCCTCGTTCGCGCACGGCACCAACGCCATCGCACGGTTCCTGGCCGATCGCGCCGAGCACGGCGCCAAGGTCGTGATCGGCGGCGGCGACTCCGTCGCGGCCATCACCCAGCAGGGCCTGGCCGACAAGATGACCCATATCAGCACCGGCGGCGGTGCCTCCCTCGAGTTCCTCGAGGGGCGCGAGCTGCCGGGCGTGACGGTCCTGCTGGACCGTGAACCGGAGGCCGCCAAGTGAGCGACACAACCATCGCCTGGGTCGATGCCCGGGAGATCCTCGACTCGCGAGGCAACCCGACCATCGAGGTCGACGTCGTGACTGAGGACGGCTCGCTGGGCCGCGCCGCCGTCCCGTCCGGCGCCTCGACGGGGATGTTCGAGGCCGTGGAGCTCCGGGACGGGGACAAATCCCGGTTCGGGGGCAAGGGGGTCCTGACGGCCGTCGCGAACGTGACCGAGCGGATCGGGCCGTCGATCCTCGGCTTCGACGCCGGGGACCAGGCCGACATCGACGACACGCTGATCGAGCTCGACGGCACGCCCAACAAGGGCGAGCTGGGCGCGAACGCGATCCTCGGGGTGTCGCTCGCGTGCGCGCACGCCGCAGCCGCCAGCCACGAGCTGCCGCTCTACCGCTACCTCGGCGGCGCCGGTGCCCGGATCCTGCCGGTCCCGATGTTCAACATCCTCAACGGCGGCAAGCACGCCACGGACTCCACGGACTTCCAGGAGTTCATGGTCATGCCCGTCGGGCTGGCCTCGTTCCCGGAGGCGCTCCGGGCGGGCGCAGAGGTCTTCGCGGCACTCCGGACGATCCTCCACGACGAGGGCCACGCGGTCGGCCAGGGCGACGAGGGCGGCTTCGCACCGTCGCTGAAGTCCAATGAGGCCGCGGTCGAGGTGATCCTGCGTGCGATCGAGAAGGCCGGCTACAAGCCGGGCGACGAGGTCGCGATCGCGCTGGATCCGGCGACCAGCTCGATCCTCGTCGAGGGCACCGGCGTCGAGGGCGTGGTCGGCCAGTACCGCCTCGAGCGGGAGGGTCGCACGCTGGACTCCGGCGAGATGATCGACCTCTGGGAGCGCTGGATCGGCAAGTATCCGATCGTTTCCCTCGAGGACGGCCTCGCGGAGGAGGACTGGGCCGGCTGGACGGAGCTCACCGCCCGCCTCGGGGACCGCGTCCAGCTCGTCGGGGACGACATCGTCGTCACGAACCCGAGCTTCATCCAGCGCGCCATCAAGGAGCGGGCGATGAACTCGGTCCTGATCAAGCTCAACCAGATCGGGACGCTGAGCGAGACGATCGATGCGATCGCCCTCGCGCGGCGGGCCGGCTGGTCCGCGGTGGTGTCCCACCGCTCGGGCGAGACCGAGGACACGACCATCGCCGACTTCGTCGTTGCGATGGGCACGGGCCAGATCAAGACCGGCGCCCCGTCCCGCTCGGAGCGGGTCGCCAAGTACAACCGGCTCCTCCGGATCGCGGACGAGCTCGGTGACGACGCCCGGTACCTGGGTCGTGCGGCGCTCTCGGGCGCGGCGGGACGCGGGGAGTTCTGATCCTGGGTATCTCGACACGGCGCGCCCTCGTCGAGGGCGCGCCGTGAGCCGCTTCGTGGACAACGGGGCGGTCACCGCGGCGTGGGTGGGCCTGGGGATGGCCGTCACGATCGCGGTCAGCTTCCTCCTGGTCATCCCGATCGAGCCCGTCTACTGGTACCTCGCGCTTCCGGCGGGGCTGCTGATCGGCTACTACGCGAACGCCCGCTCGCTGCGGGCGGGCGGCCCGTGGAGCCGGATCCTGGCCAACGCGCTGTTCGCCGGGTTGGTGACCGGGATCACCTACGCGGTCCTGCTGCTCGCCGTGAAGGCGCTGTTCTTCAACGTGGACGGCGGCTATCGCGATGCGTCGGCGGGAGGCCCGCTCACCTGCACGACCGGCGCCGACTGTGTCTACAAGCGCTACCTCGCGGCCGGCCAGGGACCGGTCTTCGAGGCCAACGGGATCACCGACGTGGAGACGTTCACCTCGTTCTACTGGAGCCAGCAGCTGAGCAACGCCGGGCTGACGTTCCTCCTGTCGGTCGGCGGCGCGCTCGGGGGCGGCGTGATGTTCGGGGTCGCGAACCGCCGCAAGCCGGAAGGGGCGCAGGCGGGAACGACGCCGGCGGCCTGACGCCTGGTGGCGCCGTCCAGCACCTGGACACGGGACGCCCGTTCGTGCGCCCAGGCGCTCTTCATGCAGGCACTCGCCGTTCCGGGTCCCGTCGTGGAGAGATCCTGCCATTCACCAGCGATGCTGGTGGTCGTCCAATCTCCGGCGGCCAGGTTATGGCACCTGAGCGTGGCCGCACCAGCGTGGCTGGTGGCTGACCTCGCCGGGTGCAGAACTGCCGTCTACCACCAGCCTGACTGGTGATTGTCAGTGTCCCGCTCCGCCCCCGGCCGGTGAATCGAAGACGCCCCGGTCGGTGACCGGGGCGTTCGGTGTTGCGAGGGAGCGAGGACTACTTGGCCTCCTTGGCCTTCGTCGTCTTCGGGGCGGCCTTCGCGGCCGGGGCCTTGGCGGTCGACTTGGCAGCAGCCTTGGGAGCTGCGGCCTTGGCCGGCGCCTTGGTGGTCGCCTTGGCCGGGGTCTTGGCGGCAGCCTTGGGAGCTGCAGCCTTGGCCGGGGCCTTGGCCGCGGTGCTCTTCGCGGCAGCCTTCGGCGCGGCCTTTGACGCGCCGGCCCTCGTGGCTTTCGCAGCGGGGGCAGCCGCCGGGGCGGCGACCGGGGCCGCGGCGGCCTCGGAGCGCGTGCTGCGGGAGAGCGCGGCTCGTGCCTTGCCGGCGGCGGTCTGGGCACCCTTGGCCTTGACGGCCTTGCCGGCCGCGATGCGGGCCTTGGCGGCCTTGACCGCGGCGGCCTTGCCGGTGGTCTTGGCGACGTGGCCTGCGCTCACGACGGTGGCGCCACTGAGCGCGGCATTGATCTTCTTCGTGAGGCGCGACTTGCGGCGGGCCGCGGCGTTCGGGTGGATGGCGCCGGACTTCGCGGCGCGGTCCAGGGCCGAGACGGCCTCGCTCAGCGTGGCGGCGACATCGACGCCCTCGGGCTGGGCGGTGGCGACCGATACGGCCTTGGCAATGAGCGTCTTCGCCGCAGACCGGCGGGGCTGCAGGATCGCGTGCCGGCGCTCAGCCTGGCGGACGCGCTTCAGCCCGGACGGGTTGCGAGCGCCCTGCCATTTCCGGGGCGTTCTAGCCAAGGTGGCTGATCTCCGTTCCGTGAATACGTGTTCTCAAGAGGCGCGCAAGGGCGTAGCCTGCCCGAGGCGCGACGGCGAATGGTAGCAGAGGCCGCCGCAACCGGCCAGCGAATTCGATCCACGACGGGTTTCGGGTGCGCCCGGGTGCCGCGCTCGCGCCCGGGTGCCGGTGCGCACGCTGGCGTGGACCGGATCAGCTCCCGCGGAGCCGTCTGGCGCGGTAGCGCCCGATCAGCGTGGTCGTCGATGCGTCGTGATGGTTCGCCACCTCCGCCGCGTCCGCCGTGAGCTCCGCGGCGATCTTCGTCGCCAGGACCTTGCCCAACTCCACGCCCCACTGGTCGAACGAGTCGATCCCCCAGATCACGCCCTGGACGAACACCTTGTGCTCGTACAGCGCCACCAGGGCACCGAGCGTCCGGGGCGTCAGCCGGTCAGCCAGGATCACCGACGTCGGGCGGTTGCCCTCGAACACCCGGGCCTCCACCTGGTGGGCCGGCACGCCGTCCGCGACCACCTCGTCCCGCGTCTTGCCGAACGCCATCGCCTCTGCCTGCGCGAACAGGTTGGCCATGAGCAGGTCGTGGTGGCCGCCGATCTCGGTGGTGGGGTTGACGAACCCGATGAGGTCGGCCGGCACGATCCGCGTGCCCTGGTGCAGGAGCTGGTAGTAGGCGTGCTGGCCGTTGGTGCCGGCCGTGCCCCATTCGATGGCGCCCGTGTCGTAGGTCACGCGCGTGCCGTCGGTGCGGACGGACTTGCCGTTGGACTCCATGTCGAGCTGCTGCAGATACGCCGGGAACCGGCTGAGCTCCTGGCTGTACGGCAGGACGGCGTGCGTCTCGAAGCCGAAGAAGTTGCCGTACCAGGTGCCCAGCACGCCCAGCAGCACGGGGAGGTTCTCGCCCAGCGGTGCCTCCCGGAAGTGCTGGTCCATCGCCCGGAAACCGGCCAGCAGGTCCCGGAAGTCCTCGGGGCCGATCGCCACCATCAGGGACAGGCCGATCGCCGAGTCCAGGGAGTACCGGCCGCCAACCCAGTCCCAGAAGCCGAACATGTTGGCGGTGTCGATGCCGAACTCGCGGACCTTCTCCGCGTTGGTGCTGACGGCCACGAAGTGCCGCGCGACCGCCGCCGCGTCGCCGCCCAAACCCGCCAGCAGCCAGTCGCGCGCCGTCCGCGCGTTGGTCAGCGTCTCCAGGGTGGTGAAGGTCTTGCTCGCGACGATGAACAGCGTCTCCGCGGGGTCGAGGTCGATGATCGCCTCGCGGATGTCCGCGCCGTCCACGTTGGAGACGAAGCGGAAGCGCATCTGGCGGTCCGAGTCGTTCCGCAGGGCCTCGGTCGCCATGGCCGGGCCCAGGTCGGATCCGCCGATGCCGATGTTGACGACGTTGCGGATCCGCCTGCCGGTGAACCCCTCCCACTCGCCGTCACGGACCCGGAGCGCGAACGCCCCCATGCGGTCCAGGACCTCGTGGACGCCCGGGACCACGTCGTGGCCGTCCACCATGACGACGACATCGGCGGGGGCCCGGAGCGCGGTGTGGAGGACGGCCCGGTCCTCGGTCACGTTGATCCGTTCGCCGGCGAACATGGCGTCCCTGCGAGATTCCACGTGCGCGGCGCGCGCGAGCGCCAGCAGCAGTGAGACCGTCTCGTCGGTGATCCGGTTCTTCGAGTAGTCGAGATACAGGCCCGCCCCCTCGGCGGCGAACCGGTGCGCGCGGCCGGGATCCTCGGCGAAGAGGTCTCGCAGGCGGCGGTTCCTGAGGGCCGCGTGGTGGGCGACGAGCGCCTCCCACTCGGGGGTCTGGTCGATGGGGGTCTGTGCGGTCGGATCGGTCATGGCTCTCGCAGCGTATACCGGAGAGGCAGCGTCGTCAGGCGCGCCGCAGGAGCGCCCAGCCTCCGTCCGTCAACCCGTGCAGCTCGCCCAGCGCGATGTCGAACCAGGCTCCGTGCAGCGCGAGCGACCCGGCCTCCTCGCGGGAGCGGATCCAGGGGAACGTCCGGAGGTTGACGATCGACTGTTCGACGGACCTGCGCTCCAGCGCCCGGTAGCTCCGGGCAGGATCGGCTCGGTCGGCTGGGTCGAGCTCGTCCGCCAGGTCCCGCAACGGGGCGATCCAGGTGCCGATGAAGTCGGTGGTCGTCAGCGGGGCCGCGTCGTTCAGTGCTGCGGCCACGCCGCCGCAGCGCCCGTGGCCCATGACGAGGATCGAGCGGACGCCGAGGGCGAGGACCGCGAACTCGAGCGCCGCACTGGCGCCATGGCTCCGCGCGTCCGGCGCGTAGACCGGCACGAGGGCGGCGACGTTCCGGACGACGAACAGCTCGCCCGGGCTCGCGTCGAAGACGGTCTCGGGCCCGGACCGCGAATCCGAGCAGGCGATGACCATCGTGCCCGGGCGCTGGCCTCGCTCCGCCAGGCGCAGGTACCGCTCACGCTCGGCCGGGTAGCGGGTATCGCGGAAGCGCTCGTAGCCGGCGAGCAGATCGGCCGGGAGTGCGCCAGCGGGGAGAGGCATGCACGGATCGTAGCGGCCAGGCACGCCGGCGTCTGCCGGAATCGGTCCGCCCGCATGCTAGACTCGCGCACCGTCCCGAGGCACAGCCCGGCTTCGCCACGCCCGAGGAACCGTGATCCCCCAGGAGCGCCTCCGCAACTTCTCGATCATCGCCCACATCGATCACGGGAAGTCCACGCTCGCGGACCGCCTGCTGGAGCTGACCCACACGATCGAGGGCCGGCAGATGATGAGCCAGGTCCTCGACTCGATGGACCTGGAGCGCGAGAAGGGCATCACGATCAAGGCCCGCGCCGTCCGCCTCGAGTACCTGGCGAACGACGGCCTCGTCTACGGGCTCAACCTCATCGACACGCCCGGGCACGTCGACTTCAGCTACGAGGTCAGCCGCAGCCTCCAGGCGTGCGAGGGCGCGATCCTCGTCGTGGACGCGGCGCAGGGCATCGAGGCGCAGACGCTGGCCAACGTCCACCTCGCCATCCGCGAGGGCCTCACGATCATCCCGGTCCTCAACAAGATCGACCTGCCGTCGGCCCAGCCGGACGTGGTCATGGAGGAGCTGGAGAACGTCCTCGCGATCCCGCACGAGGAGGTCATCCTCGCCTCGGCCAAGGAGGGGACCGGCGTCCCGGAGATCCTGGAGGCGATCGTCGCGCGGATCCCGCCCCCGAAGGGCAATCCCAACGATCCCCTGCGCGCGCTCGTGTTCGACAGTCACTACGACCCCTACAAAGGCGTCGTCTGTTACGTGAGACTCGCTGCGGGCACGCTCCACGACCACGACGACATCCGCCTCATGGCCAGCGGGGCCGAGGCGGAGCTGCTGGAGCTCGGCTTCTTCCGCCCGCAGCAGGTCCCGGTGAACGTCCTGACGGCGGGCGAGGTGGGCTACATCGCCACCGGCCTCAAGAACGTGCGCGAGGCGCAGGTCGGCGACACGGTGACGACGGTGGGGAACCCGGCGACGGCCGCGCTGCCCGGCTACCAGGAGGCCAAGAGCCTCGTGTTCGCGGGCCTGTACCCGCTCTCCGGGCCGGACTACCCGCTGCTGCGGGACGCGCTCGAGAAGCTGCACCTCAACGATGCCTCGGTCACGTACGAGCCGGAGAGCTCCGTGGCGCTGGGCTTCGGGTTCCGGTGCGGATTCCTCGGCCTGCTCCACATGGAGATCGTCCAGGAGCGCCTGGAGCGCGAGTTCAACCTGGACCTGATCGCGAGCGCGCCGTCCGTGGAGTACCGGGTCCAGCTGACGATGGGCCGCGGCTGGGTCACGGTCGACAACCCCGCCAAGTTCCCGGACGTGGGCGAGATCGAGTCCATCGAGGAGCCGTGGGTCAGGCTCGGAGTGGTGACGCCGGACCGGTACATCGGCTCCATGATGGAGCTGACGACGAACCGCCGCGGGACGTTCGCCAACCTCGAGTACCTGGACCCGCAGCGCGTCCACATGCATTTCGAGCTGCCCCTGGCCGAGCTGATCGTGGACTACTACGACCAGCTCAAGAGCCGGACCCAGGGCTACGCGTCCATGGACTACGAGGAGTCCGGATACCGGGCGGCGAACCTCGTCAAGCTGGACGTCCTCGTGAACGGCGAGCCGGTCGATGCGCTGAGCCTTATCGTCCACCGGGACAACGCGCAGACCACCGGCCGCCTCCTGGCGGCGAAGCTCAAGCAGCTGATCCCGCGCCAGATGTTCGAGGTCCCGGTGCAGGCGGCGATCGGCAGCCACGTCGTTGCGCGCGAGACCATCCGGGCGATGCGCAAGAACGTCCTCGCGAAGTGCTACGGTGGCGACATCACCCGCAAGAAGAAGCTGCTCGAGAAGCAGAAAGAGGGCAAGCAGCGGATGAAGCGCGTGGGGTCCGTGGAGATCCCGCAGGAGGCTTTCCTCGCGATCCTGCGCATGGACGAGGGCTGATGCGCCCCGCCCGCGCCGGCTGACGCGCGTCCCATGCCGGACCTGACCCTCCCCGACCTGTCGGCCGTGCCCGACCCGCTGCGCGTGCTGATCGCCCTCGGGCTCACCGGCCTGCTGGTGATCCTCCGTTTCGACGCCGAGCGCTTCAACGCCGCCGAGTACGACGACGTGGACCGCTGGGGCCGCCCACCCTCCCTGCTCCGGCGCCTGGCCTGGTACACGCTCGGGATCGGCCTCATCCTGCTGGTGATCACGGCTCACCCGTCCGCCTCGACCGACCTGTTCCAGGGTCTCGGGGACCGGCTCGGCGCGGTGATCCTCGGCCTTGCCTACGGCGCGATCGGCACGACGATCGCGGTGGGCATCGCCCTCTACCGGTACCACCGGGTGCGCTTCCCGCCCGCGCGGGCCTACCCGGGCGCCGTCCTCAACGCGACGGCAACCGCGTTCGTGGACGAGGCGGTGTTCCGCGGCATGGTGTTCGGCTTCCTGCTCATGGCGGGCATGGAACCGAACCTCGCGAACCTGACCCAGGCGCTGCTCTACGCGCTGGCCACGCGGCTCGGGGCGCCCGGCCGGCCCTGGTACATGCTGGTCACGGCGCTCGCCATCGGCCTCGCCGGTGGATGGCTCGTCGGGGTCACCGGCGGCATCGGGGCGGCGTTCCTCGGCCACGCGATCACGCGGGTGGCGATCTTCACGACTACCGGGCACGCCGGGTTGCCGAAGGCGAGGGGGACCGAGGCCGAGGAGGTCGACAAGCGGCAGCAGACGCCCGACGGGTGGCGCGTGCTCGGCTCCCGCGAGCCGACGCGGGACCGCTGAGCACGGGTCTCACCCCCGCCGAGCGCGTGCGACCGGCGCCGGCTCCCGCCGCGCCGGTCGCCCTCTACGTCCACATCCCGTTCTGCGTCTCCCTCTGCCCCTACTGCGACTTCGTCGTGTACGCCGGGTCGGTCGCGCGCGGACCGGCGGCTCGGGTCGGGGCCTTCGTCGGGGCGCTGCTGGCGGAGCTGGACCTGCGGGCCGATGCGGCAGATGCGGCGTTCGGGACCGGCCGCGAGCCGCTGCGGACCGTGTACCTGGGAGGCGGGACGCCGACCCTGCTTCCGGCCGGTTCCGTGTCGGCCATCCTTGATCGAGTCCGCCTCCGGTTCGGCGTGGCGCGCGACGCCGAGGTGACGATCGAGGCCAACCCGGGACCCGACGAGCGCGGCGACATGCGGGCCCTCGTGGCGGCCGGGGTGACGCGGCTGTCGCTGGGCGCCCAGGCGATGGACCCGGGATTGCTGCGACGGCTCGGGCGGCGGCACCGGCCCGCGGACGTCGCCGACGCCGTTGGGGAGGCCCGCGCGGCGGGGACCGCATCCGTGTCGCTCGATCTCCTTTACGACGTGCCCGGGCAGACCGGGGCGTCGTGGGCCGCGACACTGGACGCGGCGCTGGCCCTGGGTCCGGACCATGTCTCCGCCTACGCCCTGACGCTCGACGACCCGGACGAGGAGGGGCTCACGGGGCCGCTGGGCGACCACCTGCCCACGACGGCCGGGGCCCGGCGCTGGCGGGTGGCGGTGACGCGCGAACAGTCCGACGATCGTGCCGCCGGGCAGTACCGGCTGGCGGCCGAGCGCCTCGGGGCGGCCGGCTACCGTGGCTACGAGATCTCCAACTGGGGCCGACCGGGGCACGAGAGCCGCCACAACCTCGTCTACTGGCAGCGGCAACCGTACGAGGCGGTCGGTCCCGGCGCGCACGCGTTCGACGGGATCACCCGCCGCTGGAACGCGGCGCAGCTCCACGCGTATCTCGCGGCGCTGGCTCCGGCGGGTGACGCCGGGCCCTCGCTGCCGCCGGGCGGATCGGGGGTGGTCTCGGCGTCCGACGCCGCTGCAGAGGCGGTCATCCTGGCCCTGCGGCTGGACACGGGGCTGGCGATCGGGGAGGCCGAGGCGGGACCGCTCGCGCCCCATCTCGCCTGGGCGCTGGAGTCCGGCCTGCTGGAGCGGTTCGACGGCACGGGGGAGCGGGTGCGTCTCACGCTCCGGGGCCGTCTCCTCTCGAACGAGGTGTTCGTCCGTCTCGTCTGATCGAGCCCGTCCCGCGCGCCGGAGACGACACGCGGCGGCCAGCGATCATCAACAATGGACCCGCGGCCGGAGGCGCCCCGTCGGCCCGCAAGGACGGAGATTGGCAGCGATGGCGATGACCGAGAGCAGGCGCCTGTCGGGCGTGGCGGCGGCGCCGGGCGTGGCGCGCGGGTCGTGGGTGCGCGTGCGGCGGCGCGAGCTGCCCGTGGGCGGGCGCGTGGGGGCGGACGCGGTCGGGGCGGAGCAGGCGCGGCTCCGGGCTGCGGCCAGCCAGGCGGCGGACGACCTGATGGCACTGAGCGAGCGGGTGGGCGCCGCAGGGCACGAGGACGAGGCCGCGATCTTCATGGCGCACGCGGCGATGGCCTGGGACCCGGCGCTGATCGACGTCGCCGCGGCCCGGATCGGCGACGAGCTCGAGGACGGCGTGGCCGCGATCCAGGCTGCGGGCGCCTCGGTCGCCGCGATGCTGGCGGCGCTGGACGACGAGATCCTCTCGGCACGGTCTGCGGACGTGATCGACGTGGCGGACCGGATCGCCCGGCTCCTCGCGGGTCTGCCGGTCGAGGAGGCGCTGCTGCCGGCGTCGGCAGTCGTGGTGGCGGACGACCTGTCCCCGTCCCTCACGGCCACCCTGCCACGCGAGAACATCCTGGGCATCGTCCTGGAGGGGGGGTCTCCGACGGCGCACGCCGCGATCCTGGCGCGAGCCTACGGGATCCCCGCCGTCGTCGGGGCGACCGGGATCCTCGCCGCGCTCGAGGCAGCGGGGCCGGACGTCGAGCTGGCGCTCGATGGGATGTCGGGCGAGGTGCTGATCGCGCCCGACGCGGCGGCCATTGCCGAGCTGGACGTCCGGGCCGCCCGCCTGGCGCTCGCGCGGGAGGCGGACCAGGGCGAGGCCTCCCTGCCGGCGGTGACCAGGGACGGGGTGGAGGTCACGCTCCTCGCGAACATCGGCTCGCCCGGGGAGGCAGCCTCGGCCCGTGCGCTCGGCGCTCGCGGCGTCGGCCTGTTCCGGACCGAGTTCCTGTTCCTCCAGCGGTCCACCCCCCCCGGCGAGGACGAGCAGACGGCCTCGTACCGCGAGGCCGTCGAGGCCTTCGAGGGCGACCCGGTCACGATCCGGCTCCTCGACATCGGCGGCGACAAGCCCATCCCGTACCTGCCGATGCCCGCCGAGGACAACCCGTTCCTGGGCGTCCGCGCGCTGCGCCTGGCCGCCGATCGTCCGGAGATCTTCGTCACCCAGCTGCGCGCCTGCTATCGCGCGGCGGTCTCGGGCCCCGTCAAGGTCATGGCGCCCATGGTGGCCGACGGCAGTGACGCCTCCCTGCTGCTGGAGCTGGCGGCGAGGGCCCGGGACGGCCTCGCGTCCGACGGCATCCCCGTCGGCAAGATCGACCTGGGCGTGATGCTCGAGATCCCGTCCGCGATCCTGTCCGCGGATTCGTGGTTCGGCGAGATCGCGTTCGCCAGCCTCGGCACGAACGATCTGACGCAGTACGCACTGGCGGTGGATCGCGGCAACCCGGCCCTGGAGCGCTACCGCGATGCGATGCACCCGGCGGTCCTGCGGCTGATCCAGATGGCTGCGGAGTCCGCCGCCCGGGCCGGGATACCGCTCTCCGTGTGCGGCGAGATGGGCGGCGATCCCGCCGCGGCGCTGGCTTTGGTGGGCCTGGGCGTCCGGTCGCTCAGCATGGGCACGGCGTCGTTGCCGGCCGTCCGGCGAGCGATCCGGGCCGCGACCGCCACTGAGCTCGCGGACCTGGCCATAGCAGCCCTGGGAGACCGGTCGGCAGCCGAGGCCCGGGCGCGGTTCGCGACGCTGCTGGAGCCCGCCTGAGCCATCCGATGACCGCTGCCGGTCTCGTCGGCTCGTCGACTGCCCGGCAACCGCCCGGTCATCGGCCTCCAGGCCCGCGCGTTCGTTGACACTCCCGAGGGACGGGCGCTAGACTCTCATCACGCAGTTAGCACTCTCATGGTGTGAGTGCCAACCTATGCAGGAGAGGCTCAATGGTGCGTCGCGTGCGTCGCTCCAGCGGCCCCCTGGACCTCCGATCGCAGGCGATCCTCCGGGCCGTCATCGAGGAATACGTCACCAGCGCGGCGCCCGTCGGCAGTCATGCCCTCGTCGAGCGCTATCGGCTCGGCGTGTCCAGCGCCACGGTCCGTGCGGTGCTCGCAGAGCTCGAGGCGGCCGGCCTGCTCACCCACCCGCACACGTCCGCGGGCCGCATCCCCACCGAGCAGGGCTACCGCTACTTCGTCGAGTCCATCGTCGACAGCGTGCCGCTGCCCCCGGTCGAGCAGCTGATGATCCGGCACCAGTTCGGCCAGGTGGAGTACGCGAGCGAGCACTGGTTCCGCCTCGCGGCCACCACGCTCGCCTCGGTCACTCGCGCCGCTGGCCTCGCCACGCCGGCCAAGCCGATCTCCGCGCACCTGCGCCGCCTCGACCTCGTCTCCATCAGCGACCGGCTCGCCAGCCTCATCCTCGTCCTGCGCGAGGGCGCCCTCAAGCAGGTGCTCATCACGCTGGACGCGAGCACGGAGCAGGCCGACCTGACCGCAGTCGCCAACCGCCTCAACGAGCTGCTCGACAACCTGACGGCCCCGGAGGCCGAGCGGGTGCTCGCGGCGCTGGACCCGGCGGACCAGTCCCTGGACCTCCCGCGCCGCGTCGGCGAGCGCGTCGTCCGGGCCCTCCACGAGTTCGACGGTGCCGCCATCGAGGAGCTGTTCAGCGACGGGCTGCTCAACGTCATGGCCGCGCCCGAGTTCGCCCAGAGCGAGAAGCTCCGCCGCGTGTTCGCGGCCCTCGAGAACCGAGCCTATCTCGCACAGCTGATCACCGGCGTCGCCGGATCCGGGCGGGTGTGCGTCTTCATCGGCCACGAGAACCCGGCCGAGGACATGTCGGACGTCTCGCTGGTCCTCGCCCCGTACGGGCGGCCCGGCCGCGCCGTGGGGGTGGTCGGCGTGCTCGGCCCGACGCGCATGGCCTACCCGCAGGCGATCGGCACCGTCCGCTTCATATCGGGGCTCATGAACGAGCTCATCGACCACCTCTACGCCTGACCCGCGTCCCGCTGGATGCCACGAAACACGAAGAGCGATCCACGATCACCGGAGACCCATGAACCGCAAGACACGCGCCGAGGAGCGCATCGAGGCGCTCGACACGTCGCCTGACACGCTCGCCGCCGCCCAGGTGGAAGCCGTCCGTACCGAGCGCGACGAAGCCGTCGCGAAGGCCGAGGCCGAGCGCGACGAGTTCCTTGCCGCCCTGCAGCGCGAGCGCGCGGAGTTCGTCAACTTCCGCCGGCGCACCGCGGACGAGCGCCAGCAGGAGCGCGGCCTCGCGGGCGTGGACCTGATCGCGAAGGTCCTCGTGCTGGCCGACGACTTCGACCGGGCCATCGAGACCCGCCCCGCCGACCTCGTTGACAACGGCTGGGCCGAGGGCGTCGCGGCCATCGACCGCAAGCTCCGCCTGCTGCTCGAGAGCGAGGGCGTGACCGCCGTCGAAGCCGCTCCCGGGACCCTCTTCGACCCCCGCGAGCACGAGGCCGTCGTCAGCGTTCCCGGCACCGGGCGCGCCGAGGGCGAGATCGTGGAGGAGGTCCGGCGAGGCTACCGCCTCCGGGACCGCCTCATCCGCCCGGCGCTCGTCGCCGTGGCCGCCGCACCGGATCCCGACGCGGGGCCCGGGCCCGGCCTCGTGAACTGACCGGGCCACCCACCAGAAGAAACGTTTCCACACCCCCGACCCAGACACCAGGAGACACCCCCCAGATGGGCAAGATCATCGGCATCGACCTCGGGACGACCAACAGCGTCGTCGCGGTGATGGAGGGCGGCGAGCCCACCGTCATCCCGTCATCAGAGGGCAACCGCACCGTTCCGTCGGTCGTCGGCTTCTCCAAGACCGGCGAGCGGGTGGTCGGCCAGCTGGCCAAGCGCCAGTCGGTCACCAACCCGACCAACACCGTCTACTCGATCAAGCGCTTCATGGGCCGCCGCTGGGACGACCCCGAGGTGCAGCGCTCCAAGGGTCTCGTCCCGTACAACGTCGAGAAGGACCCCAAGTCCGACGGGATCCGCGTCGTTGCCGGCGACGGCCACTACACGCCGCCCGAGATCAGCGCAATGGTCCTCCAGAAGCTGAAGGCCGACGCCGAGGCGTACCTGGGCGAGAAGGTCACCGAGGCGGTCATCACGGTCCCCGCCTACTTCGACGACACCCAGCGCCAGGCGACCAAGGACGCCGGGCGGATCGCGGGCCTCGAGGTCAAGCGGATCATCAACGAGCCCACGGCCTCGGCCCTGGCCTACGGCCTGGACAAGAAGCACGACGAGAAGATCGCGGTCTACGACCTGGGTGGCGGCACCTTCGACATCTCGATCCTGGAGCTGGGCGAGGGCGTGTTCGAGGTCAAGGCCACGAATGGCGACACGCACCTGGGCGGCGACGACTTCGACCAGCGCGTCATCGACTGGCTGCTGGCGGAGTTCAAGAAGGACCAGGGCATCGACCTGTCGAAGGACCAGCAGGCCCTCCAGCGCCTCAAGGAGGCCGCCGAGAAGGCGAAGATCGAGCTGTCCTCGACGACGTCGACCGAGATCAACCTGCCCTACATCACCGCCGACGCCTCCGGGCCGAAGCACCTGGTGGTCAACCTGTCCCGCGCGAAGCTCGAGGACCTGGTCCGCGACCTGATCGAGAAGACCAAGGGCCCGGTCCTGGCGGCCATCAAGGACTCCGGGCTCAAGGCGAGCGAGATCGACGAGGTGATCCTCGTCGGCGGCATGACCCGCATGCCCTCGGTCCAGGAGATGGTCAAGGGCCTGTTCGGCAAGGAGCCCCACAAGGGCGTGAACCCGGACGAGGTCGTGGCGATCGGCGCCGCGATCCAGGCCGGCGTGCTCGGCGGCGAGGTGAAGGATGTCCTCCTCCTCGATGTG
>Ga0302257_1000029_pt1 | contig 18687 bp, 16 predicted proteins | sample I_Fen_N1_4_FD_194566 | JGI IMG/M metagenome (GOLD analysis project Ga0302257, IMG submission 194566) | Peat permafrost microbial communities from Stordalen Mire near Abisko, Sweden - I_Fen_N1_4 | ecosystem: Environmental > Terrestrial > Soil > Wetlands > Permafrost | place: Sweden: Abisko...
GCAAAGGGTGACCTGAAAGACTTCAAATTCGTGGTCTACACCTGGCACAAAGACGGCACAAAAACAGAAGCTCCGCTGAAATAACCGGCACGCTTGTGACTCACCCAAAGCCCACTGCATCCACAGTGGGCTTTGTTTTACAAGGTAACGGGAAGAGCGCTGCGCTATAGCAACTCTTCCTCCCTGAAAATCTTGAAACCGTCACCAGTGATTCACTGGGCTCACGTGAAACGTGGACAAATACCACGACGCGCGAGCGGGAAACGACTTCACCAGTGGAACACTCAGTAGGTTTTTAGGAGCGCTGTAATGCCTGAGATAGATCTCTATCACTTTTTCCAACAGCTGATTAATGGCCTGACCATTGGCAGCACCTATGCCTTGATCGCCATCGGCTACACCATGGTTTACGGGATCATTGGCATGATCAACTTCGCCCACGGCGAGGTGTACATGATCGGTTCTTACGTGGCGTTCATCGCCATCGCCGGCCTGACCATGCTCGGTCTGGACAGCCTGCCGCTGCTGATCACCGCCGCGTTCGTCGCAAGCATCGTCGTCACCAGTGCTTATGGCTACGCCATCGAGCGTGTTGCCTACCGCCCTTTGCGCGGCAGCAACCGGTTGATCCCGCTGATCTCGGCCATCGGGATGTCGATCTTTCTGCAAAACACGGTCTTGCTCGCTCAAGACTCGAAAGACAAATCGATCCCCAACCTGATCCCCGGCAACTTCGTGTTCGGCACCGCCAGTACCCATGAGGTGGTGATTTCGTACATGCAGATTCTGATTTTCATCGTCACCCTGGTCGCCATGCTCGCACTGACCTGGTTCATCTCACGCTCTCGTCTGGGCCGCGCCTGCCGGGCCTGCGCCGAAGACATCAAGATGGCCAACCTGCTCGGCATCAACACCAACAACATCATCGCCCTGACCTTCGTCATCGGTGCCGCGCTGGCGGCCGTCGCGGCCGTGCTGCTGAGCATGCAATACGGCGTGATCAACCCGAACGCCGGTTTCCTGGTCGGCCTCAAGGCCTTCACCGCTGCGGTATTGGGCGGTATCGGCAGCATTCCGGGCGCCATGCTCGGCGGGCTGGTCCTGGGCGTGGCGGAAGCCTTCGGTGCCGATATCTTCGGCGACCAGTACAAGGACGTCGTGGCGTTCGGCCTATTGGTTCTGGTGTTGTTGTTCCGGCCAACCGGCCTGCTGGGCCGTCCGGAGGTTGAGAAAGTATGACTAGGAATCTTAAACAGGCGCTGTTCAGCGCCTTGCTGGTGTGGGCCGTGGCCTACCCGGTACTCGGTCTGAAGCTGACCATCGTTGGCATCAACCTCGAAGTCCATGGCACCAGCAACGCCACGCTGATCACCATCGCCGTGTGCTCGGTGCTGATGTTCCTGCGCGTGATCTTCGACCGGGAGATCAGCTCGGCCTGGCGTTCCTCGCCCGGCGTGCCGCTGATTCCGGCCAAGGCAAGCAATTTCCTGACCCTGCCGACCACCCAGCGCTGGATCATCATTGCGCTGATCGCCGGTGCGCTGGTCTGGCCGTTCTTCGGCTCTCGCGGCGCGGTGGACATCGCGACCCTGGTGCTGATCTACGTGATGCTCGGCCTCGGCCTGAACATCGTGGTCGGCCTGGCCGGCCTGCTCGACCTCGGTTACGTCGGCTTCTACGCCGTCGGTGCCTACAGCTATGCGCTGCTGTCGCACTACTACGGCCTGAGCTTCTGGATCTGCCTGCCAATCGCCGGCCTGATGTCCGCCACCTTCGGCTTCCTGCTCGGTTTCCCGGTACTGCGTCTGCGCGGTGACTACCTGGCGATCGTGACCCTGGGCTTTGGTGAAATCATCCGTCTGTTCCTGCGTAACCTGACCGGCCTCACTGGCGGTCCGAACGGCATCAGCAACATCGAGAAACCGACGTTCTTCGGCCTGACCTTCGAACGTAAAGCCGCCGAAGGGATGCAGACCTTCCACGAGTACTTCGGCCTGGAATACAACTCGATCAACAAGGTGATCTTCCTTTACCTGGTTGCGTTGCTCCTGGCTTTGGGTGCGCTGTTCGTCATCAACCGCTTGCTGCGCATGCCGCTGGGCCGCGCGTGGGAAGCCTTGCGTGAAGACGAAATCGCCTGCCGAGCACTGGGCCTCAACCCGACCGTGATCAAGCTTTCAGCCTTTACCCTGGGCGCCAGCTTCGCCGGTTTTGCCGGCAGCTTCTTCGCTGCCCGTCAGGGCCTGGTAACGCCGGAATCCTTCACCTTCATCGAGTCGGCGATCATTCTCGCCATCGTCGTGCTGGGTGGCATGGGCTCGCAGCTGGGCGTGATCCTCGCGGCGGTGGTCATGATCCTGTTGCCGGAAATGATGCGTGAGTTCAGTGAGTACCGCATGTTGATGTTCGGTGCCTTGATGGTACTGATGATGATCTGGCGCCCTCAGGGTCTGCTGCCCATGCAACGTCCTCACATGGAGCTGCGCAAATGAGCCGCGAGATCCTGAAAGTAGAAAACCTGAGCATGCGCTTCGGCGGCTTGCTGGCGGTCAACGGCGTAGCCTTGAGCGTGAAAGAGAAACAAGTGGTCGCCCTGATCGGCCCCAACGGCGCCGGCAAGACCACCGTGTTCAACTGCCTGACCGGCTTCTACAAGCCAAGCGGCGGCAGCATCCTGCTGGACGGCGAGCCGATCGAGGGCCTGCCGGGCCACAAGATCGCCCTCAAAGGCGTGGTGCGTACCTTCCAGAACGTGCGGTTGTTCAAGGACATGACTGCGGTCGAGAACCTCTTGATCGCCCAGCATCGTCACCTGAACACCAACTTCCTGTCCGGCCTGTTCAAGACCCCGTCGTTCCGCAAAAGCGAACGCGAGGCCATGGATTTCGCCGAATACTGGCTGGAAAAAGTTCATCTCAAGGAGTTCGCCAACCGTCCGGCCGGTACCCTGGCCTACGGTCAGCAACGTCGCCTGGAAATCGCTCGCTGCATGATGACCCGCCCGCGGATCCTCATGCTCGACGAGCCCGCAGCCGGCCTGAACCCGAAGGAAACCGAAGACCTCAAGGCGCTGATCAGCGTGCTGCGTGAAGAGCACAACGTCACCGTGCTGCTGATCGAACACGACATGAAACTGGTCATGAGCATTTCCGACCACATCGTCGTGATCAACCAGGGCACGCCTCTGGCCGACGGCACGCCGGAACAGATCCGCGACAATCCTGAAGTGATCAAAGCCTACCTGGGGGAAGCGTAAATGCTGCAGTTCGAAAACGTTTCCACCTTCTATGGCAAGATCCAGGCCCTGCACAGCGTCAACGTGGAAATCCGTCAGGGCGAAATCGTCACGCTGATCGGCGCCAACGGCGCGGGCAAATCCACCCTGCTGATGACCCTCTGCGGCTCGCCGCAAGCCCACAGCGGCAGCATCCGTTACTTGGGTGAAGAGCTCGTGGGGCAAACCTCGGCGCAGATCATGCGCAAGAGCATCGCCGTGGTGCCGGAAGGTCGCCGGGTGTTCTCGCGCCTGACCGTGGAAGAAAACCTCTCCATGGGTGGTTTCTTTACCGCGAAGGGCGATTATCAGGAACAAATGGACAAGGTCCTCGGACTTTTCCCACGCCTGAAAGAGCGCTTTAGCCAACGCGGCGGCACCATGTCCGGCGGCGAACAGCAAATGCTTGCCATCGGCCGTGCGCTGATGAGCAAACCCAAGCTGCTGCTGCTCGACGAGCCATCGTTGGGCCTGGCACCGATCATCATCCAGCAGATCTTCGACATCATCGAACAGTTGCGCAAGGACGGTGTGACGGTGTTCCTGGTCGAGCAAAACGCCAACCAGGCGCTGAAAATCGCTGACCGTGCCTACGTGCTGGAAAACGGCCGGGTCGTGATGCAAGGCACCGGTGAAGCCTTGCTGACCGACCCGAAAGTGCGCGAAGCGTACCTCGGCGGCTAAGCGATTGCGGTAACCAGAAAACGGCCTTTGCGGGCCGTTTTTTTATGCCTGCCAACCTCTAGAACCATGAAGATCCACTGTAGGAGCGAGCTTGCTCGCGAAGAACCTGAGAGCGCAGCGCTCATCGAAACATTCCTCGTCATGGTTGACGACCATCGTCGGAACACCGCCCGAAACAAGCTCGCGCCTACAGTCGATCCAACGCCTCCCCACTGCGTTTGAACCAGCCAATCAGATAATCCGACAACACTTGCGTACGCTTGGGCAGCCCACCCTGATACGGATGCACCAGGTACATCGGCATGCTCCGGGTCTGGTAATCGCGCAGGAGCCAGCGCAAACGTCCGTCAGCCAATTCCGCCGGCAGCAAGTAGGACGGCAAACGCGCGATACCCGCCCCGGCCAGGGCGGCCTTCTTCAACAAGTTGTAATGGTTGCTGGCAAACGGCCCGGACACACGTACCCGCAACAATTCGTGTTGCTGGTGATACAGCCATTCTTCGCGACCGCTGTAGTGGCTGTTGAGCAGGCAACGATGATCGGCCAATGCCTGAGGCGTCAGCGGCTCGCCATATTGTTCGAGATACGCAGGGCTGGCGCAGGTCATCTCGTGCCACGCCAACAGCGGGCGTGCCACCAGACGCTGATCGTTAGCCACCTCCGAGCGAACCGCGAGGTCATAGCCATCACGAGATAAATCGCGATAGTTATTGCTCAGGTCCAACTCGATCTGCACTTCTGGGTACTGGCTTGAGAACTCCAGCAATAGGCCATCGAAGAAGGTTTCCCCGAGGGAAACCGGAACCGTCATGCGTACCGGCCCGGCCATGTCGTCCTTCAGTCGCGCCAATGCCTGACGCGCCCGCTCGACCTGCACCACCAGCGCCTGCGCCTGCGGCAGCAAGGCAGCGCCCGCAGCCGTCAGGCTCAAGCGCCGTGTGGTGCGCTGCAGCAAGACCACGGAAAACTGCGCTTCCAGCTGACTGATACGCTTGGACAATTGCCCCTTGCTGCAACCCAATTGTTGCGCCGCCAAGGTAAAGCTCCCCGCCTCGACCAGTACCGCGAACGCCGCGAGATCATCCATTTCACTCATGGATTGTTTCCATTTGAAAACCAAAGGTTGCCTATTAGCGCGCTTATCAACGTAAAAAACCACTCTAAACTGAGGTCTCATTCAACCCAATCGAGGATCAGCACCATGAAAATTCTTTTGATCGGCGCAGGCGGCACCATCGGTTCAGCGGTCGACAAGGAACTGTCTCAACGCCATGAGATCGTTCGTATCGGCCGCAAGAGCGGTGATTTTCAGGTGGACATCAGCGACAGCGCGTCGATTCGCAAACTGTTCGAGCAGACCGGAAAATTCGACGCGCTGATCTGCGCCGCCGGTAACGTGACCTTCGCACCGCTGGCCGATATGACGGAAGAGAGTTTCGCCCTCGGCCTCAAAGACAAACTGATGGGCCAGGTCAATCTGCTGTTGATCGGTCGCGAGTACGCCAATGACGGCGCCTCGTTCACCTTCACCACTGGCGTGCTCAGCCACGACCCGATACGTAGCGGCGCGTCGGCAGCGCTGGTCAACGGTGCACTGGACAGTTTCGTCCGCGCCGCCGCCATCGAACTGCCACGCGGCCTGCGAGTGAATTCGATCAGCCCGAACGTGCTCGTCGAAGCCATGGGCAAATACGCGCCGTACTTCCGTGGCTTCAAACCTGTTCCCGCGGCGGATGTCGCACTGGCCTACGCGAAAAGCGTGGAAGGCCTGCAGACAGGCCAGACCATTCACGTGGGCTAAAGCCTTGTGATGAACGGTCAGGCTGAGTAACGTGGCGGCACTTGTCAGGAGACCCCAAGATGCGTGTTGCCCGTTCCCTCGTCCTCGTTGCCTTGCTTCCGCTGTTCGCCGCGTGCCAGTTACTCGATGGCTCGCGTGAAAGCGCCTCCCATGTCGGCCAGACCCGCCTGCAGGGCCAGTTGAGCGCAGCCGATGGCAAGCTGTTGTTCCAGCCTTGCGGCGAACAGCGTCGTTATGTAGTCAACGACACGGGCGGCACCAGCGTCCTGCAACAGGCTGCCAGCCTGGCCGACGCCCAGGGCAAGCTGTTCGCCGACGTGCGCGGGCGAATCGTTCCCGGCAGCGGCGACGGTCAGTTCGACCTGGAAACGCTGTACCGCGTCGAGCGTTCGGGCAACGCCTGTGACGACCCCAACTTCAAACGGCTGATCCTGCGCGCGGCCGGCCATTCTCCGGAGTGGAACGTCAACGTCAGCGGCAAGGGCATGGTCATCGGCCGTGCAGGCCAGCCTCCCCTCGCCGTCCCCTACGTAGAAGAACAACTGGGCGATGGCCGCTTCAACCTCAGCACCGAAGCCAACAATCAGCACATCGAACTGTGGGTCGCGCCACAACGCTGCGTCGACGCCAGCACCGGCAGTATTCAGCACATGAGTGCCGAGTTGCGCATCGACGGGCAGGTTCAGCGTGGTTGCGGGTATTTCGGCGGATCGCGCAACGACTGATCGTTTTTGCCTCACGGGACCGGGCGTTTGAGGCTTATAATCGCCCGCTTCAAACGCCCTGGCGCAGTTGTGCGCCCCGCGAACCGGATCCCGTCATGTTACGAATCACCGAACTCAAGTTGCCGATCGACCATCCCGATGAAGACCTGCGCCCTGCCATTGTGCAGCGCCTGGGCATCGCCAGCGATGACCTGCTCGACTTCACCTTGTTCAAGCGCAGCTACGATGCGCGCAAAAAATCTTCCGAGCTGTGCTTCATCTACACCATCGACCTCACGTTGCGCGATGAAGCCTCGGTTCTGCACAAGTTCGCCGATGACCGTAACGTCAACGTGGCACCGGATGTCAGTTACAAAATGGTCGGCCAGGCGCCGGCTGATCTGAGCGCACGCCCGATCGTCGTCGGCTTCGGCCCCTGCGGGATTTTTGCCGGGCTGCTGCTGGCACAGATGGGTTTCAAGCCGATCATCCTCGAACGCGGTACCGAAGTGCGCCAGCGCACCAAGGACACCTGGGGCCTGTGGCGTAAAAACGTGCTCAACCCCGAATCCAACGTGCAGTTCGGTGAAGGCGGTGCGGGAACGTTCTCCGACGGCAAGCTCTACAGCCAGATCAAGGACCCGAAATTCCTCGGTCGCAAGGTCCTGCACGAATTCGTCAAGGCCGGTGCACCGGAAGAAATCCTCTACGTCAGCAAACCGCACATCGGTACGTTCCGTCTGACAGGCGTCGTGGAAAACATGCGTGAGCAGATTCGCGCCCTGGGTGGCGAAGTACGCTTCCAGCAACGGGTCACCGACGTGCTGATCGACGACGGCCAACTGGTTGGCGTCGAACTCAATGGTGGCGAGCAAATCCACTCCAGGCACGTGATTCTGGCCCTCGGCCACAGTGCCCGCGACACCTTCCGCATGCTGCACGGCCGCGGCGTGTTCATGGAAGCCAAACCGTTCTCGGTGGGCTTCCGTATCGAGCACCCGCAATCGCTGATCGATCGCGCACGCCTTGGCAAGTACGCCGGCCACCCGAAACTCGGCGCCGCCGATTACAAACTGGTGCACCACGCCAAGAACGGCCGCTCGGTCTACAGCTTCTGCATGTGCCCAGGCGGCACGGTGGTGGCGGCGACATCCGAGCCGAATCGCGTCGTCACCAATGGCATGAGCCAATACTCGCGCAACGAGCGCAACGCCAACTCCGGGATTGTCGTTGGCATCACCCCGGAAGTCGATTATCCGGGCGGCCCGCTGGCGGGTATCGAGTTGCAGGAACGCCTGGAGTCCCACGCTTTTGTGCTGGGCGGCAGCAACTACGAGGCCCCGGCGCAACTGGTCGGCGACTTCATTGCCGGCAAGCCGTCCACCGCGCTGGGCACTGTCGAGCCGTCCTACAAGCCGGGCGTTGCCTTGGGCGACCTGGCCCTGGCCCTGCCGGAATTCGCCATCGAAGCAATTCGCGAAGCCTTGCCGGCGTTCGAGAAGCAGATCCGTGGTTACTCGCTGCATGACGCGGTGTTGACCGGGATCGAAACCCGTACTTCGTCGCCGCTACGCATTACCCGTAACGAGTCGATGCAGAGCCTGAACGTGAAGGGCTTGTTCCCGGCCGGTGAAGGTGCAGGGTATGCGGGGGGGATTCTGTCGGCGGGTGTCGATGGCATTCGCATCGCCGAAGCCGTGGCGCGGGATATTCTCGGCCTGCAAGCCTAGAACAACACCCTGTGGGAGCTCGCTCCCACAGGGTGCTTGGGATATTTGAAAGACCTCAGATATTGGCGCGCAGAATGCTGGCCGGCAACGGCTCACCCCGCTCGACCGTCGCCGCAACCGCCGCGATCAAACCGGTCAGCTCATACCCCTGGGCCTTGAGCCAGGCTTGATTGTAGTAAGTCGTGGCGTAGCGTTCGCCGCCATCACACAATATCGCCACGATTGACCCCGCCTCCCCCGCCACCGTCATCTGCTGCGCTGCCATCAAGGCGCCAATCAGGTTGGTCCCGCTCGATCCGCCCACATGACGCCCCAAACGCTCGGCCAGGTAATGCATGGCGGCCAGCGACAGCGCATCCGGAACCTTGACCATCGCATCGATCACCTTGGGCAGGAACGACGCCTCCACCCGTGGCCGGCCAATTCCTTCTATCCGCGAGCCATGGTCAAGACTCAGGCTGGCATCGCCGCTCTGGTAGTAATCGAAAAACACCGAGCGCTCGGCATCGGCACACAGCACGCGGGTGCAATGCTGGCGATAACGCACGTAACGCCCCAGGGTCGCCGTGGTGCCACCGGTGCCGGGGCTGGAAATCAGCCAGCTCGGCTCCGGGTGCTGCTCGAAACGCATCTGCTGGAAAATCGACTCGGCGATGTTGTTGTTCGCCCGCCAGTCGGTGGCGCGCTCGGCGTAAGTGAACTGATCGATGAAGTGCCCATCGTGCTCACGGGCCAGGCGTTCGGACTCGGCATAGATCTGCGTCGGATCATCCACCAGATGGCTCTGGCCACCGTAGAACGCGATCTGTGCGATTTTTTCCCTGGAGGTGGTCGCCGGCATCACCGCAATGAACGGCAAACCCAGCATGCGGGCGAAGTATGCCTCGGAAATCGCCGTCGAGCCGCTGGACGCCTCGATCACCGGCGCGCCGGGCTTGAGCCAGCCATTACACAACGCATAGAGGAACAGAGAACGAGCCAAGCGGTGTTTGAGGCTGCCAGTGGGATGACTGGATTCGTCCTTGAAGTACAACTCGATGCCCGGAAAACCCGGCAGCGGCAAAGGGATCAGGTGGGTGTCGGCGCTGCGCTGGAAGTCGGCTTCAATGATCCGGATGGCTTCGCGGGCCCACTGTCGGTTGTCGCTCATGGTGGTTTTCTCGTGGAATCGGGCAGGAGTCGGCCATGTCACAAGCCTCAGCCATCAAGCTTAGGAAAAATCCTACATCACGCACAGGTACAGCTGAGCTTCAATACGCCCGGCAACTGCTAGGCTCAAGTTCTTGCGGGACAATCGTGTTGTAACGACATATAACAAAAAAGAATATAACTTTTGTTTTAACAACTAACCGTACGGGTTAGGGTGTCCCACCTTTTGAATTCACCGATGGAGAGCGACCTTGCCTCTGCGTAGCACTTTCACGCGTTTCTTTCAGTTGGAAGCTGCCAGCGGTCTGTTACTGATCGCTGCGGCTGTCCTCGCTTTAGTCATCAACAACTCCCCGCTGTCGTGGCTGTACAACGGCCTGCTGGACACCCCCGTGGTTGCCCAGGTCGGCGCCTTGAAAATCGCCAAGCCGCTGCTGCTTTGGATCAATGACGGCCTGATGGCGCTGTTCTTCCTGCTGATCGGTCTGGAAGTTAAGCGCGAAGTACTCGACGGGCAATTGTCCAAACCCTCACAGATCGTCCTGCCCGGTGCGGCCGCCATTGGCGGCATGGTGGTGCCGGCGCTGATCTACTGGTTCCTCAACCGTGACAATCCACCGGCCTTGAACGGCTGGGCGATCCCGACCGCCACCGATATCGCCTTCGCGCTGGGCGTACTGGCACTGCTGGGCAAACGCGTCCCGGTCTCGTTGAAACTGTTCCTCATGACCCTGGCGATCATCGACGACCTCGGCGCGATCATCATCATTGCCATTTTCTACTCCGGTGCGCTGTCGACCCTGTCCCTGGCACTGGCCGCCGCCTGTATTGCGGCGTTGATCGCGATGAACCGACTCGGCGTGGTCAAGCTCGGGCCGTACATGATCATCGGCCTGATCCTTTGGGTCTGTGTGCTCAAGAGCGGCGTGCACGCCACGCTGGCCGGCGTGACTCTGGCGTTCTGCATCCCACTGCGCACGAAAAATGCCGAACCCTCGCCGCTGCTGACCCTGGAGCACGCGCTGCATCCGTGGGTAGCGTACGGCATCCTGCCGCTGTTCGCCTTTGCCAACGCCGGCCTGTCCCTGAGCGGCGTCACCGTCGACAGCTTCACCCACGACGTGCCGATGGGCATTGCGGTCGGCCTGCTGCTCGGCAAAACCCTCGGTGTGTTCGGCTTGACCTGGCTGGCAGTGAAAACAGGCATCGCCGCCCTGCCCCAGGGCGCCAATTGGGGTCAGGTGCTGGGTGTGGCAATTCTCTGTGGCATCGGTTTCACCATGAGCCTGTTCGTCGGCTCCCTGGCCTTCGAACCGGGCGCCAGCGACTATGCGGGCATGGATCGAATGGGGATTTTGACCGGTTCGATATTGGCGGCGTTGATCGGTTATGCGGTGACGGCCATGGCGAGTCGCAAGCACGCTACGTTGCCTTCCTGAACATCAGAGGCCACTTTCCAGGCCGTCAAAGCGTCGCCCTGAAGCCACAACCTGTCCCGGCCAAGTGTCATCCGTAATTGCTTGCGCAACAAAAAACCCCGACCAGCTCACCTGATCGGGGTTTTCTTTTGACCTTATTCCGGCTTAGTGCGAAACGCGGCTGGTCCCGCCAACGGTGGAAATGCGAACACGCTCACCCACACGGAACACTTCGTTTGGCTGAACTTCCTGGACGTAGGCGCGCATGCTGCCGTCGTCTTCGCGTACGGTGATCTCGACACCCTGGGTACGCGTCAGGCCTTCTTCGGCTGCCGAACCCACCAGGCCGCCGGCGACTGCGCCGATGACTGCAGCGACGATGCTGCCCTTGCCGCCACCGATGGCGCTGCCGCCAACGCCGCCGACAGCTGCACCGGCGAGGCCGCCGATCGGGGTCTTGGTGCCTTCGATTTTCACCGGACGCAGGGATTCGATGGTGCCCATGCGGACGGTCTGCACGCGACGTGCTTCGTCACGGGAGTAGGAGTCACCGGTCAGGCTCGATTGGCAGCCGGTGAGCAACATCGCCATCGTGGAAAAGGAAGCAACCAGCAGAACAGACTTACGCATAGCATCAACTCCAAAGGACGGGTAATCATTTAACTCCGCAGCTTGACGCCTGTCACGGCATCGCCCGGATAAAAATGTTCTGATTCAGGCCTTGTACAGGCATTCTCACGAATTAATCACACGGTAGTGGCAAATTTCTCGATCTGCGCGACTGAACCAGGATTTTCATGGATTACTTTATCATTGTCGTCACTACGGTTGCCGGTCTGTATTTCCACTGGTGGCTGTACGTAAGGATCAAACGCTGGATGGACCGCGATCTGGCGCTGGCACTGGCTGGCAAGGACGAACGGAAAAAGGCGTTCATGCTCCAGCAACTGGCGAGCGCTCACGCGCAAAAGATCAAACGCCGAGACCTGCCGCAATGGCTGGAGGCCGCTGCGGCAGGCTATCCCGACCAGTAGGCGCTTAAGGTGCCAGACGCTCAAGAAGCCAGTCGGCACCCTGCAGGCGATAGTTGAGGCGGTCGTGCAGGCGGCTTGGGCGGCCTTGCCAGAACTCGATGCGCTGCGGCACCAGACGGTAACCGCCCCAATGTTCCGGGCAATGCGGCTGGGTGTCGCTGAATCGTTGCTCGGTATCTTTGAGCAGCGCTTCCAGCTCCGCGCGATCGGCAATCACCCGGCTTTGGGGCGACGCCCAGGCACCGAGGCGGCTGCCCAATGGGCGAACCTGATAGTAAGCGTCGGACTCTTCAGGCGTGACCTTCTCCACCCGCCCCTCGATGCGCACCTGACGCTCCAGGGTTGGCCAGAAAAAAGTCATGGCCGCGAACGGGTTCTCGGCCAGGTGCTGACCCTTTGCACTGTCGTAATTGGTGAAGAAGGTGAAGCCCTGGGCGTCCAGGCCCTTGAGCAACAGGATACGGCAATGCGGTCGACCGTCCTGATCGACAGTGGCCAAGGTCATGGCGTTTGCCTCCACCGGTGCCTGTTCGGTTTTCACCGCATCAGCGAACCACTGGTGGAACAGCGCAAACGGCTCGGCCGGAGCTTGCGCCTCGGTCAGGCCATCACGGGTGTAGTCGCGACGCATATCAGCCAGAGCCTTGGTCATGGCGTTTTCCTTTTGGTTAACGAATCACTTCTTTGTGGTATCGGCGTCAGCGACTTTTTTCGTGTCGGCAGCGGCTTTGGCCGGTGCAGTCTTTTTCGCTGGAGTCGCTGTTTTAGCTGGCGTCTTCTTGGCGGCGGCTTTCTTGGCCGGCGCTTTTTTCGTCGCTGGAACCGCAGCTTTCTTGGCCGCAGGTGCCGGGGTCACTGGCTTGGCAACTGGCTTGACGTCTTGCGCCGCAACCATCGTCACTGGCGCAGGGGCCGGCATGTTGTACTTGCTCAGCAATGCAACCATGGTGTTCTGCGGAGTGACCAGCAGCTCTACACGACGGTTCAAGGCGCGACCTTCAACGCTGTCATTGGCGGCACGCGGGGCTTCACCACCCATGCCACGCAGCATCAGGCGATCACGCTGCAGACCACTGAGACGGAAGATCGCAGCCACGGCCTGTGCACGCTCCTGACTCAACTTCACGTTGGCCGGTGCGGCACCCGAGGTGTCACTGTGGCCTAGCACCAGTACGGCAGTCTTCGAATCGACTTCAAGGATTTTCGCCACGCGGGTGAAAGGACCAAGGGTCACTGGCAGCAGCATCGCCGGGCGATCCGGGTTGAACGAGCCTTCGACCGGCGCTGTCACCACCAGCACGTTTTCACGACGTTCGAGTTGCAGGTTACTGCCCTTGATCGCTTCGCGCAGGCGCGGTTCGTAGTCATCGAGCCAGGCCTGGGTCACTTTCGGGTCCGGCATCGGCACGACTTTGGCGGTGCTCTGGTCCTTGCCACCGAACGGCCACCACCACTTGCCACCGGAATCGGCGTCAGCCTTGGCCACAGCGACAGGCTTGGCTTCAGGTTTTACTTCCGGTTTGGCTGCAGATTTGTCACTGCTGTCATCGGAACCAAACGGCCAGTACCAATGGCTGCTGCTTTCAGTCTTGGCCACCGGAGCGCTGACGGCAGGCTTCAGGGGCGCCGGAGCAGGCTCTTTGGCTGCGACTTTGTCGGAGGAACCGAACGGCCACCAGCTACCGCCGTCTGCATCATTTTTAGGAGTCTGTGCACAACCGGTTATAGCGAAGCACAGTGCCAAAGCGAGAGTTGGTTTGGATGACATTGGATATCCACAAAAATGAAGTCATAAAAATCAGGCCGGGTTGGCCCGCATAAACAGATGATTCGAAACTGAAAAGGCTTTCGGGTTCCAACTCCGGAACCCTTGGGCGTGATTTACAGACAAGTGGCCAGTACCCGCACAAGCTTTTGTGCGCGCGGATCCATCAAGACGTACGGCCCCAGTGTATTTGTCACAAAACCGAAGGCAACATCGTGCTCCGGGTCAGCAAAACCGATGGAACCGCCCGCGCCCGGATGACCGAACGCTCGCGGGCCGAGGCCGAACGTCGCGTTGGGCACGTCCGGTTGATCGAGCATGCACCCCAGACCGAAACGGGTCCGGGTCAGTAATGTCTTGTCCTCGCCAAGGCTGTGCTCGCGGGTCAGTTCGTCGAGCATTTCGCCTTCCAGCAAGCTGCCATCGAGCAGACCGGCATAGAACCCGGCCAGGCTACGGGCATTGCCGTGACCATTGGCAGCGGGTTGTTGCATGCGCCGCCATTCCGGCTTGTTGGTGCTGGTCATGATCGAAGGCGGGTTGGTAAACGCCCGGGTGGTCATGGCCGTCGGTTCGCGCATGGTCACTTGCAGAAGGCGCTGGGCAGCGGCATCGCCGACATTGCCCTTGCCACGGGCGATATGCGCCACGCGATGAAACTCTTCGTCGGCCAGACCGACGTGGAAATCCAGCCCCAAAGGCTTGGCGACCCGCGCCACGATGGACTCACCCGGCCCGCGCCCATCGGCACGGCGCAACAATTCACCGACCAGCCAGCCATAAGTGATCGCCGCATACCCATGCCCCTGTCCCGGCGTCCACCACGGTGTTTCAGCAGCCAGGGCGTCGACCATGGTTTGCCAGTCGTAAAGGGCTTCGGGTGCCAGCAATTCCCGTAGCGCCGGCAGACCGGCCTGGTGGCAGAGCAGTTGGCGCAACGTCACGGACGCTTTGCCGGCGGCGGCAAACTCGGGCCAATAACGCGCAACCGGCGCATCCAGTTGCAGCTTGCCTTCGGCGACCAGTTGCAGGGCAGTGACGGCAGTAAAGGTTTTAGTGCAGGAAAACAGGTTGGCGATGGTGTCGCTGTGCCAGGCTTGCGCGCCGTCCTTGTCGCTGGTGCCGGCCCAGAGGTCGACGACGGTTTCGCCGCCGATCTGGATGCACAGCGCTGCGCCACGCTCCTGCGGATCGGCGAACAATGCCGCGAAGGCCTCGCGAACCGCTTCGAACTTGAGCTCGTAATAACCCTGAATCTGCACCCGCAACTCCCCCGGACAAGCGTTCTACAAAGTGGCCCGCATTGTTCCAGCCCTTGAGGGATTTGGGAACAGGGTCGGGCCGGGCGGTCAATCGCCCCTGGAAGTGATCAGATTTTTCCGGCGTCCTTACAGACGCCATCGCGAGCCTGCTCGCTCCCACAGGGACCTATGAAACGATTGAGATCCAATGTGGGGCGAGCCTGCTCGCGATGAACGATGACGCGGTGTGTCAGGACTCAGTGCCCCTTGCCAGAATGCCCGCCGGCAGCCTTGCCCGGCCCTTTGCCGGCCTCGGCCTTGCGTCCGCCTTCGGCGTCGTGTTTCTGTTTATCGGCCTCGGCGCCGGCCTTTTCAGCCTCTTTGCCTAATTGATCGACGGCCGCCAGGTTGCTCTTGCGCACGCTGTCGACAAAGCCCTGAAATGGCAGGTCGGTAATCCCCACCAGACCGAAATGACCGTTTTCGCCATCCAACAGACGCCCGGTCACGGGTTGGTCGAGGTATTGGAACCAGTGCACACCGACGATCGACGGCTCGCTCAGCGCCTGCTTGAGGAAGTTCGCGTAGGCCGGGCCCCGGTCCTCTTCCTTCGCCAGTTGCGTTACGCCGCCCCAGAACGGGCCACGGTCCGTCGAACCGAAGTTGAATTCGGTAATCAGCACTGGCTTGTCGAGGCTGTTCAGTTGCGCGAAGTCATAACCGTCCTGGGGTTTCAGGGTGTACATGTTGAAGCTCAGCACATCGCAGTATTGAGCGCAGGACTCCACGGCTTCTGGCGTGCTGATGGCAAAGCGGCCACCGAGCAACATCTGGTTCGGCGCGTGCCATTTGAGCGAATCAGAGATCGTCTTGAAGTAGGTGTCGGCGAAGACCTTCTGGAAGTATTTGAAGTCGGCCTCGATTTCCGGATGGTCGGCGCTTGGCAGCGGCGGCTCGAAACCGGGGTCTTCCATCAGTTCCCATGCCGGCAAATCAATGCCCCAGGCTTTCGACAGGCCTTCCTGGTTGCGGTATTTATCGCGCAGCTGCTTGAGAAACGCGCGTTTGGCCGGCACGTCGGTGGTCATTTTCAACGTACCGTAGGCCAGGGCGTAGCGGGCCTTCGGATCGTCGCCGGGGCCGGCCCAGGCCAGTTCATTGTCGGCGTAGAAGCCGATCAGCCAAGGATCGTCGCGGTGATCGCGAGCGGCAATGGCCACGGCGCGCTCGGTGGCCATGGCGAAACGCGGGTCGAACGGATCGGGCATACCGCCCCACCAGTCCGTTCCCGTGCTGATGCTCGCGTAATCGCCGACGATCGATAGCGGCAAGGTGTAAGGCACACGATCGGCGTTGCCCAGTGCCGGCGCACTCCAGTTGCCAATGGTGTTGAAGCCCCAGGCTTGCAGACGGTCGAGGGTATGACCGGCCCAGCGCTTTTCATCGAAGGTCGCTTTGCAGGGCTCGGCAGGTTTTTGCTCGGCCGCGTTCGCGACTGTCGCGTCTGCGGCGTCGGTCTTGGCCGCTTCGGCAATCCCGGATTCGGCCGTCGAAGGAACAACCGGTGGCTCGGCGGCCTTCTCCGCCGTGGCCTCTGCCGCATCAGCCTTGGCCGCTGCGGCGACGCCGGCCTTGGTATCGCTGCCCAGAGCACAAGGGTCGCCATACAGGCGCTGTAAATTGGCACCATAAAAGTCGTACCAGCGCCCGACGTTGAAGCCCCGGCCCTGATCAACGCCGTTGCCGCCACGGGTGTCACCTTCACCGAAGTGACTGGCCAGGGGCTCACCGGCCTTGGGCAGGGACTGGAACATCCATTCACGACCGGCGATATAAGTCTGATTGACATCCGGGGTAACCGTGTTGACCCCCAGCGAATAGAACGGATGCCCTTCCGGGGTCACCAGGTACCAGCGACCGTCGCGTTTCTCCGTGCGGAAGAAACCGCTGGCCTTGAAGGCCGGACCGTTGGTCCAACCTCCGAATTTATCCAGGGGCGACTTCTCACGTTCCGCCAGCCAGGTTTTCAGTTGTTGCTGTTCCTTGGCCGCGGCGCCTTTGAGTTGCTCATCGCTGCTGACCTTTTCCGGCCATTTGGCCCGGGTCGATTGACCGTAGGCATCCACCAAGGCGCCATACACGGTCTGGGTCACGGCCTCGGCGTCCTGCACACCGAAGCGCTCAAGCAAAATGCTCTGGGCCACTTTCGGCTGGTCCATCGACACGCTCACCGCCACCACTTGGCTCCGATCCAGCTCACCAACGCTGCTGGCCAGCAGGATGCGCTGACCGTCGACCGTCATCGGCATGGGCGGCCCGGCCTTCATGCCCAGGCTCAACGGCGATGTCGGCTGCAACGGCACCAACAGGGTCTGCGCCGGGCCGGCCGGCAGATCGACACGGCTGACCAGCGTCTTGCCATCGTTGCTCTGGATGGTCACGTACAGGGTCAGCGCCCAATTCATGGCGTTCTGCACCCGCAGGCTCATGAAACCCGACTGCGACCAGTCCCAGCCCCCCGTCTGCGGGGTCAACCGCAAGGTCGGGCGAGCGACCGGATTGAACGTCACCCGCCTCAGCACTTCACCTTCGGCGGTTTGCTCGGCGTTGGATTGCGGCAGGTTGGCGTCCTGAGTGGTCACCTGTACCACATCGGCGGGGCGCACAAAGTTGAACAGCGTCTGCTGGGTGGCGGGTGCCGCCAGCAGGGGCGATGCAAACAACAGGGCAAAAACGGCAGGTAACGATTGGCGCAGCGAACGGCGAATCATGAGAACGGAATTCTCCCTAACGACCCGGATGGGCCAGTGGAAAAGCAATGACAGAGAGATAGACAACACGATGGGCAGATTTGCCCACCGATGTCTCAGGAAATTTCGCGACGAAATGGCGGCAACGCATTGAGGATCGCCTTGCCATAGCGCTGGGTGACCAGACGCCGGTCAAGCAGGGTGATGGTGCCGCGATCTTCCTCGGTGCGCAGCAGGCGACCGCAGGCCTGGACCAGTTTCAGCGAGGCGTCCGGTACGGAGATTTCCATGAACGGATTGCCGCCACGGGCTTCGATCCATTCGGCCAACGCCGCCTCGACCGGGTCATCCGGCACCGAGAACGGAATTTTGGCGATCACCACGTGCTCGCAATAAGCGCCGGGCAGGTCGACCCCCTCGGCAAAACTCGCCAGGCCGAACAACACGCTGGAGTCCCCGCCATCCACCCGCGCCTTGTGCTTGTTCAGGGTTTCCTGCTTCGACAGGTTGCCTTGAATGAACACTTGCTTGCGCCAGTCGCGGTCCAGGCCGTCGAACACGTCCTGCATCTGCTTGCGAGAGGAAAACAGCACCAGGGTGCCGCGGGAACCTTCGACCAGATCAGGCAAATCGCGAATGATCGCGGCGGTGTGCGCCGCCGCATCACGGGGGTCGGCATTCAGATTCGGCACCCGCAGCACGCCGGCATCGGCGTGATGAAACGGGCTGGGCACCACGGCAGTCACGGCTTTCTTCGGCAGGCCGGCGCGCATGCGAAAGCGGTCGAAGGTGCCGAGGGCGGTCAAGGTTGCCGAGGTCACGAGCGCACCGTAGGCCACGTTCCACAGGTTGCGTCGCAGCATTTCCGCCGCGAGGATCGGGCTGGCGTTGACTTCGATGTCGAACAGCGAGCCGCTTTCGGCCAGGGTCAGCCAGCGGGCCATCGGTGGGTTGTCTTCCGGGTCTTCAACGGTGAAGGCGGTCCACAACTCCCAATTGCCCGAAGAACGGGACAACAGGCTGCCGAACAGTGGATACCACTCTTCAGCCTGGTTGCTGGCGATACCGATGTTGACTTCGCCGTCCATGCCCTCCTTGAGCAGATCGGTCAGGCGGGTGAACAGGTCGGTCAGGCGG
>Ga0302257_1000030_pt1 | contig 18659 bp, 19 predicted proteins | sample I_Fen_N1_4_FD_194566 | JGI IMG/M metagenome (GOLD analysis project Ga0302257, IMG submission 194566) | Peat permafrost microbial communities from Stordalen Mire near Abisko, Sweden - I_Fen_N1_4 | ecosystem: Environmental > Terrestrial > Soil > Wetlands > Permafrost | place: Sweden: Abisko...
AGAAGTCCGCGCCTGGACCGTCCGCGTCGGTGCCACCGCACCACAAGCCGCCGGCGTGATCCACACCGACTTCGAAAAAGGCTTCATCCGCGCCGAAGTGATCGCGTACGACGACTTCATCCAGTACAAGGGCGAAGCCGGCACCAAAGAAGCCGGCAAATGGCGTCTGGAAGGCAAGGACTACATCGTTAAAGATGGCGACGTGATGCACTTCCGTTTCAACGTGTAAGTTTTTAGACGAAGCACCCGCCCAAGAAAAAGCCGCGTTTGATACGCGGCTTTTTTGTGCCCGGTGTATTTCCAGCAAACAATAATGATCCCTGTGGGAGCGGGCTTGCCCGCGAAGGCATTGTGTCAGCTGCAAAAATGTCGACTGACACTCCGTCTTCGCGGGCAAGCCCGCTCCCACAGGGTTTTGCGTTGCTTCAGGATTTCTTCGTCCGAGGCAGGAAGATCGCCAGCACACCCAACAACGGCAGGAACGAGCACAAGAAGTACACGTATTCAATGCCGTGCACGTCCGCCAGATGCCCCAGCAACGCCGCGCCAATCCCGCCGAAACCAAACATCAAGCCGAAGAACACCCCGGCAATCATCCCGACATTGCCTGGCACCAATTCCTGCGCGTACACCACAATCGCGGAAAACGCCGAGGCAAGAATGAAGCCGATAATCACGCTCAGGACACTGGTCCAGAACAGGTCGACATGCGGCAGCAGCAACGTGAACGGCGCGACACCGAGGATCGAGAACCAGATCACCGCCTTACGCCCGATCTTGTCGCCGATCGGCCCACCGAAGAACGTCCCTGCCGCGACCGCCCCCAGAAACAGGAACAGGTGCAGCTGTGAACCGGCCACCGACAGGTCGAACTTCTCGATCAGGTAGAACGTGAAGTAACTGGTGAGGCTGGACATGTAGAAGTACTTGGAGAACACCAGCATCCCGAGCACCACCAGTGCGCTGATCACCCGGCCCTTCGACAAACCGTGAGTCGCCGCCTGGCCTTGCTTGAGCTTGAACAGGTTCAAGTGATTGGCGTACCAGCGGCTGATCCGGTAGAGCACGAACAGCGCGAACACGGCGAATAGCCCGAACCAGGCCACATTGCCCTGACCGTACGGGATGATGATTGCAGCCGCGAGCAACGGACCGAACGCCGACCCGGCATTACCGCCAACCTGAAAGGTCGATTGCGCCAGGCCAAATCGTCCGCCCGAGGCCAGTCGCGCTACACGAGAGGCTTCCGGGTGAAAGGTCGACGAACCGATACCGATCAGCCCCGCCGCCAACAGAATCAACGGAAAAGTGCCAACCATCGACATCATCACAATGCCGATCAGCGTGCACACCGTCCCGGCTGGAAGTAGCCATGGCTTGGGGTGTCTGTCGGTGTAGTAACCGACCCACGGCTGCAACAGCGAAGCGGTCAGCTGAAAGGTCAGCGTAATCAAGCCGACCTGGGTAAAGGTCAGGCCATAGCTGGCCTTGAGCATTGGATAAATCGACGGCAGCACCGACTGGATCAAGTCGTTGATGAGGTGCGCCAGCGCTACAGCGCCGATGATGCGCATGACCAAAGGACTGCTTTGTGAAGTCGCGGGTGCCGACGTCGCGCCGGTCTGAGCGTTGCTGATAGCCATGAGTATTTCCGTACAGCGGATGGGTGCACGCGGGCAGGTGCATCAATGTGCCATTTTTCGGTGCGAGAGCGCCATCCCCTTAGCCAGCTAACGAACTAATCTTTCATCGCCAGACAGGTGATAGCGCAACGCCATGGTCTGAATCTTGCCTTGTACAACACCTTCAACGCGGGCCTCTTACAAAGGGGACCGAGAATGGGAAGTTTCGCTACAGAGTCGGCCTACAGAGCTGGCGAGGGTGAACTTTCGAGGCCTTTTAAAAGGGCACGAGTCGCGGTCGCAACGACCTCGACGCACGCCGATGGTGCGTGGTGTCCAGAGGAGTCATGGGGCATGTCGTTTTTATCACCGGGGATCGGGTTGCTGGGGCGTTTTGGCTTCGCACGCAAATTTCAGCTGTTGTTCCTGCTGTTTATCCTGCCGCTGGCCGGCAGCCTGTTGATGATCGGTCAGGATTATCGCGCCAAACTCAGTCTGATCTCCGGCGAACGTGCCGGGGTTCGGCAACTGCTCGCTCTGGATGCTCTGGATAACTTGCTCGCTGCTCAGCGTGATCGCGCTGCTCGCTGGCGCGCCACCGAAACCAATCGCCAGCCGACGCCTGCGACCCTCGCCGCAATGGGCGCATTTGATGCGGTGCAGCCTGCCGTCGCTCAAGCCACCTCAGACCTCGGCAACGCGCTGAAAGTCGAAGGCGCCGAGGGCGAAACACTGACCCGCTATCAAGCCCTGCAAACCGCCCTCAATGGCCTGGATTCGAAAAGCCTGAGCGGCGTCGGCTGGTGGCCGGACGGTTACGACCGTTTCACCAATGCCCTGAGCGCCCTGCAAGCCCTGCGCGAACAGATCGCCATGGACAATCGCCTGACGCTCGCGCCGTGGCTGGAAACCTATTTGCTGACCCAGATTTCCACCCAGCACGCACCGGACCTGATCGAGCGGGTCGGCCGTCTGGCCGCCGTCGGCCAAGCGTCCGTGGTGTCCGGTCAGTTCACCCTGCAAAGCCGCCTGCAATTGCGCGACCTGCGCAGCCGCATCGGCGATGCCCGCGAGCAACTGGTAAAAACCGCCACGCTCCTGGAAGCGCGCCTGCCCAGCGCATTGCAAAGCTGGGCCGGGCAATACCATGACAACCTGAAACACCTCGACGCGAGCCTGAAGGTGCTGGACGACGGCGTGTTCGGCGGCAGCATCAGCCTCAAGCCGGAAGAATTCGAACGCAACCTCGACGCCTTGCTTACAGACCTTGCAGCCCTGCGCCAGCAATCGTTGATGTCGCTGGATCAGCGTCTGGATTACTACCACGACTCGGCGATTCGCCAATTCATGCTGGTGGCGACGATCTTTGGCTGCCTGCTGCTGGCCGCGCTGTACCTGTTCATCTGCCTGCAAGCCTCGATCCGGCGCAGCGCCAGCGGCATTACGCTGCTGGCCGAAGCCCTGCGTGACGGCAATCTGAGCCTGCAAGCGCCCGTGCAGGGCCGTGACGAACTGGCGGCCATCAGTACCGCCCTGAACGTTGCCGTGGTGCAATTACGCAACAGCTTGCAGGGGGTTGATCACGAAACCTTGCAGGTGAGCAACGCGGTGCGCACGCTCAACCATCACTCAAGTGGCGCCCTCGGCGAAGTCGAAGCGCAACAATTGCAAATCAGCCAGATCGCCGCTGCGGCCACGCAATTGGCGGCGACCTCTCAAGGGGTCGCCCAGAGTTGCGAACAGGCGTCAGGCAGCGCTCAGCACACCCAGCGTATTGCCGCCGACAGCAGCCGGGACAGTCAGCGCACGACAGCGAGCATTCAGCAGCTCAATCAGCGCTTGAACGACACTGCCGCAGCGTTGGGTCGGGTCAGTGAGCAAGGGCAACAGATTCAACTGGTGGTCGATACCATTCGCGGTGTCGCCGAGCAAACCAACCTGTTGGCGCTCAACGCGGCTATCGAGGCCGCTCGTGCGGGCGAACAAGGTCGCGGCTTTGCTGTGGTGGCTGATGAAGTGCGCAGCCTGTCGCAACGCACCCAGTCCTCCACCGCGCAAATTGCCGGCACGGTCGATAGCCTGCGCAACACCGTGAATGAGGCGGTCAGCCTGATGGAAGCGGCCTGTAGCCAGGCACAAAGTGACGCCCAATCCGTCACCGGCCTGGGTGAACGCCTGGGGGAAATTGCCCTCGCGGTGCAAGGCGTGACCGACACCCTGGCGCACATTGCGACGGCGGTGGAAGAACAGGCCAGTACCGCCGATGAAGTCAGCGGCAACATTCAGCAGGTCGATCAGGCAGCGGTCAGGTTGCTGGAAGGCGCACGGGCGGTGAACCTGGCAGCAGACACCTTGAGCCAGGGCAGCAAGGCCCTGAGCGCGAATACCGGGAGATTTCAGCTCAGTTGACGCCCTCCTCCGGCCCGATTTTTCGGGTCAAGAGGATAAGCAGTTGAAAGCGTAGAGAAATATTTTAGATTTACGCTTGACACATCATCGTTCCAAGCCAATAATGCGCGCCACTTGGCTACATAGCTCAGTTGGTTAGAGCATAGCATTCATAATGCTGGGGTCCGGGGTTCAAGTCCCTGTGTAGCCACCAAGTACTAAAAACGGCTTACCGAAAGGTAGGCCGTTTTTTTATGCCTCGATAAAAGTACCCTGAACCTCATGGGTCCAGGGTGATCCGCATTAGGTGCGAATCGTCGGCAATGCCGACAGCGCCCGTTCCCAAATCTGCCACGTCCGCAACCACACCATGGCCTGCCAATCGTTGTCCGCCGGGTAGAATTGCTCCAGCAAATTCAGCTTGATCCCTGTAAGCGCGCGCCGGATTTGGCATCGCTTTGCGCCGGACTTGGCATCGCTGGCAAGCGACATCAGCCTGACATTAAGCGCGTTCTTTGGCACCTTGGAGACTTTCACATCCCCCTTCAAACCGAAGGAGTCGTCGGCCAATCGATGCTCACAGGGAATCCCACCTGCTGCTCAACATCAGAAAGGTCAATGCGATACCGCTTCCACAGCTGAAGCAACGCGACTTTTTCAGGCGTCTCCAGCCCCAGGTCAACGGCATCCTGAAGCGGAGCTATAGCCGTTGTGGCCTGGTTCATAAGCGTGTCACGTTGAAGACCAGCGAGCTTTGCCAGGCCAGCCGTTTCAGCAGGCGCATCCAGCACCCAGCTCCCATTGAGCCAGACGTGATACTCGCCAGGGTATGGTTTAAGGGTGTATCCCTCGGGTAGCTCTCCCAGTTTCTCCCATTCCAGTTCCTCACCAGTATCGACGCGAAATACGGGGCCGCGATGATCGGGGAGCTGAACCGGCACAGCGTTTACAAGTACCCAAACATTACCCGGATCAGGCGTCGCCAGCAGGTCGGCCATTTCAACCCCGTTGCCCGGCATCTGATAGCCCAACCCCGGAACCTCAGGCAGCGACACCGGACCAAACAAAACACCCAGCGGATCAAACAAGTAAATGTACATAAAACACCTTAGATCATTTTAATTCGGCCCGGAAAGGCGATGTTTTTCGGAGCCGTCTCAGAGCCGCCCGCAACGCCAGTGCTGCCACCGGCCCAGGTGGCGTAGGTGATGCTCCCGCCGCCCATCGCCTGCGTGCCGTAGCCTCCGGAACCTACATAGTGGGCATGTTCCTTGAGTTCATCGAGCTTATAGCTGCCCGCAACACGACCCGGATCGATCCCGGCAGACTCGTCATGGGTTCGGAAAAATTTACCGCGCGCATCTGGACAACGGAAGGTTGTGGCATCGTCACCCGTGGTCCAGCCACCAATCAAATATTCGCGAAATGCCTCCGTGGTCAGCATTCCCGACTGCTGGGCGTGATCCCACAACCATGGCCAGGAGGCACGAATCAAGAGGCCACCGCTCAACGGACCGTAACCTCCCGGATTAAATACGGTCGTCGTTTCAAACACGGGCCGTCCCAGCGGTGTGCCGTCGAAGCGACCCACAGGCCACCAACCGCCCGACCCATCACTGCGCAAATGCCACCAGTCCCCCGCGCCCATGAGGACCAGGAAGGGATAGCCTGCCGCATTCAAGTGCGTGTGGAACTTGATTTTGTCCGTTCCGGACGCTTGGACGACAAGGCTGTAACCGCTGTTATCAACACGACGAACAATAAAGTCCGTCACGCCCAGGTCCGCGTTAGACGCTGGCAGCGTGATGGCCCGGAAGCCGGCACTGGCGTCAATCAGCACCAGCCCGCGCTGGCTGAAGGTCAGCACGGTGTCCGCGCTGAGACTGGTGACACCGCCGTTAATCAACTCGATTGTTTCAGTTTTGGTGAAGGCGTCTGTGATCGCATAACCGGCCAGCGTGGTCGGGTTGGTCCCGCCCACCACCCGACCGTATTTGTCCACGGTCATACTGCGGTATGTGCCGGCATTGACACCGGTGCGCCCGGCCGCCATTTCAAACAGCAGATCCGTCACACCCAGAACAATCGGTGCATCCGTCACCAGTTGCCAAATGCTGTCGCCATTGGTGGTGCCGCGCTCGACATGCACCAACAGCCCCGGCGTCACTTCCAGACTGCTGTCGGCATCGGCGCTACGCGTCCACACACCCGCCGCCGACACGCTATACAGACCGTTATCCTTGGCTGCGGCCTGATCCTTCACCAGAATACGCGTACCGGTGGTCAGCGCCGTCGTCCAGTCCCCACCGGCCTGCACGTCGAGGCCGGTCAGGGCAATCGGCCCGGTGGTCGCAAAGCCCACCGAGTGCTTGTGATCGAGCTTGGCCAGTTCGGTAGCGATCATCTCCTCTACGCGCTTGATGGTCGCGATGGTCTGCGACGGATCCACCTGCAACACCACGCTGTCGGCGTTCTGAATGTCGAAGAGCAACTCGAAGGCGATGTCCTTGATCGCCCCACTGGAGCTGACCGGTTTGAAACTCTCGGGCAGGTTTCCGATAAAGATCGCATGCCCCTCTTCATCCCGCGCCAGGTATTCGCGCAGGTACCAGCCGCCGACCTCGGCCGGAATCACCGCCTCGATCTCGATCCACGTCTCGGCTTCGCCCGCCTCGGCGATGCGCGACGGCGCGCAGTCGTAAACCTTTCGGCGCAGGCTGGTTTCCAGACCGGTCGGCTCGTATTGGCTGCCCGCGCCATCACCAAATTCAATGCTGACGATTTTTAACGGCCGTTGCAGCAGTGCCGCATTTTGCAGCTTGGCACGGCCTATCGTGGTCGCAAGTGACCGGTAATTCATACTACCTCCGGGTAAACTCTAACGACTTCTTGCAAACGGGCACCCACCGCCAAACGCACCCAGGTCCGCGCCGGGATGCTCGCCGGCTGCCATGGGTACACGCGGATGGACTCGCCCGTCAGCGCCGCGCAGCCCGCGTATGCCGTCGCACGACTCTGCAGGTTCAGCGAAAAGCCGATCAGGTGAATGGATTTGCGTTTGGCGTTTTCAATCGCCGTGAACACTTCATTGGCCAGTTCTTCACTGACCGCATCGTTGAAGCTGTAGATGTCGACCCGACAGGTGCCGGGCGGCATCGGCGGTTCAGCGTCGAACCACTCGGTGATGACCACGCGCAAACCAAAACCGGCGACCGCCAGGTCGACCGCGCGCCGGGTGCCCTTGATGCGGTGCACGTCGAGGGACTGGGCAACCATGCGGCGCTTCTGCGCCTCGGGCCACGCCGTGCGCCACTGATCGATGCTCACGGCCCACGCCAGCACCGGCAACACCTGCGCCGGGCAATTCCACGGATCCCACAGAGTAGCCGTGGGCAGCTCAATATCACCGATACGCGACAAGGCCGCATCGATGTCGCGTTCCAGCTCGCTCAGGTGCGGCGGCAGCAAGCCGGTCATACCGAACCGCCCAAGGTCAGCACCAGGCCATTGCAGCGCGGCGCTTGATGCCGTGCACAGCGCGTATCAACCCAGTCATCCGGCAGGATCACTTCCTCCACGCCCGGGGCAGTCAGCGCCGCATCCACCGCCGAGCGCACGATCAGCCCCCCCAGACGCCAGGCCGTGGCGACATAATCGTCAGCGCGGGCTTGGGCCTCGGCCATGACCATCTCGGGATCCAGATCGCGGTCGACGATGATCACCGCCTCAATCTGGTAGTACACGATCTCGGCCGACTGGTAGGTAACTCGGTCGCCCAAGGGGCGCACCGGGTCCACACCGGCGGCGACCGTGGCCAGCAAGGCGGGGCTGGCCACGCCATCGAGCGGACCGCTGTAATCGCTCTGGCCCTCGGCCGGGCCTTCGCGACTGAGCACGGTCAGGACGATGACGCAGGGCGTCGGGCTGTCAACATCCACCCCGGCGACCAGCGCACTGGCACTGCGGGCATGGAAGCGGTAAGCGCCCTCGGGGCCTGCCACCGACATGCCCTCGGGCGATTCCTGCAAACGCGCCTTGTAGTCGTCGTCGCTTTCGCCGGCCAGGCGCTCCACCGGCAAGCCATTCGGCGTGCGGTAGTAGGTGACACCAATATGATCGAGCTGCGGGCCGACGGCATACGCCAGGGTTAATCCCTGCGCCTGTTCGTTCGCCTGCTGACGGATCAGCAGTTCCCGATAAGCCCCGGCCAGAGCGACCCGAAACGCCGGATCGGCTGGGCTGGCGTTTTCCAGGTGGGCCTTGTCCACAATGTCCGCGACGATCTCTTCATAGTCGATCTGCGGCACCACCGTCAGCGGCGGTAACAGTTCAAGACTGATTCCATTCACAAGCGTATGCCCTCCAGCTCAACCGGCGACGAGGTGTCGCCATCCAGCAAAACGCCGGCCAGGTAAATGTCCACATGATGTTCGCTGACCTGCTCGACGCGCATGGTCGTCAGGCGAAAGTCCTCCAGGCCGTTGGCCGGGCTGTTGATGGCCTCGGCCAGGCGCACGTAGGCTTCCATGTAAAAGCCGCTGTCGACATTGCGGTCGATCATCTCAAACAGTTCTGAGCCGAAGTCTCGGCGCCCGACCACGGATCCACGCGGCGTGCTGATGACATCGCTCAGACGTTGCCACAGGTAGGGGATGCCACTGATCAGACGCCCGCTGCGGCGGTCCATGCCTTGTTTCATGGCGATGCTCTATTGCGACGGCTCGGGGCCATCGGGGGTGGGGTGGTTGTGCACGTTGTACAGTTCACGGTCGGCACTCATTGAGCGCACCTGGTCGGACACCTCGCCGTCGCAGGTGGTGTCTTTCGTTACGCGTAACGCGCCGTCGATTTCGGTGTCACCGGTCAATTTGAAACCGGCCGGGGCCACCAGCTCCACCCGGCCGCCGGCCGGCAGAGTGAGTCGATACAGGTGCGCCTCGCGGTCATAGGCCATCGTGGCGCCGTCGCCGTACTGCACCAGGAACAACTCGGGGTTGCTGCTGGGTGCCTGAAAATCCTTGTGGTAGCTGCCGGGCAGGATTTCACCCAGCGACAGGTCGCCCTCGCTGATCACCGTGGCCCCTTCACCGACCTCTGGACACCACCAGACAATCGCCTTGCCGCTGCGCATCGGCTTCCATTGCAGCCAGCCGGTGGTCTGGCCGGGGCCGTATTCGACCTTGGCGACGTGTCGCACCGGGTCGACGTCGGCAATCTTGCCGCGCACGACCATCTGCCCGACACGCCGCTCCAATTCTTCCAGACGCTGCAGGACATCCATCAGACCAGCCTCCGGTAGTCGTCCTGATGATCGGCGCCGATGTTCGGCGACTCCCGGACATAGACTTCATCGACCGGCAGCTCCCAGCTGTCGCCCAGGTGCACGACTTGCGACCAGTTGACAATCCAGCTTTCAAAGCCCATCTCACCCGGATTGAAGAGCCCCGGAAACGCCTCGGGCAGTTCGGCGGGACGCTCGACGGCACCGCCCAAGCCCCACTTGTTGCCGTCCACCAGGCACAGCATCTGCACCGCAAAGTTGCGGATTTCACGCTGCACTTTTGGCGTCGCCGCACTCAGGATGCAGTGCGCCGACCAGATCAGTTTGACTGGAGTACGCCCGCCGGTTTTACGGCCACCGGGACGGATCTCGACCAGTTCCAGCAAAATCGCCGGAGTCTTGATGGTCTTGAGCTGCGGGTCGATGGGGTCGTATTCCCCGACCGTGTTCAACCGCGCGCCGAAGCGCTCGCGCACGGCGGCCTGAATATGCTCGTGCAGGGCGTTCAGATCCTTGAGGACCGGACTGTCATCGTTCATGGTTCACCGCGTAGTTAAGTTCCTGCTCGATCAGTTCGGCGTAACGGGCCAAGGCGCGCCGCTCATAGCGGCGGAATACCTCGGCAGCGATATTCTGCAACTCGATGGTGACGCGCAGGAGCGGAAAACGCCCTTGGCTCTTGCGTATCCACACCCGCTTGGTGCCGTCGTACACGCCGCGATAGAACGCGCCGTCGAAACGCCGCCCGGCGACGCTGGTACCGCGTTGGCCTTGGCGCGGTCGTCCAACCTGCTCGGCCGCCAGCGGCTGGGTGCCGAACCACAGGATGTGCACCTGATCATCACCCTGGCCCGCTGTGCTCGTGGTCAGGCGTGACTTGAGACTGCGTTGCGGCACTTTCAGCGCCTGCCCGATATCGCGAGCCATGGCGGTTGTCAGCCAGCGCATGGTTTTGCGCGCGGCGCGCCCGCTGGCCTTTTGCACCTGCGCCGGGGTGCTCTGCAACTTCGCCGTGACCCGCAGCAGTTCATCGGAAAAACTGAGCTGAAAACTAGCGCCAGATTCCATTGCTGCCCCCTTCACCATTCGACACGGCGACCCAGTCGGCCAGCCATAACGTGACCCAGCCGGCGCCGTCACTGTGCGGCTCGGGGCAGTAGTAATCCTTGCCGCGCAGCGTCAAGCGCCAGGCCTTGGTGATTCCGGCAAAACGCTGGTCTGCGGAAGTGAACACCGGCTGACGCGACGTGTATTTCAAGCCGCCAGTGTCGGTACCGCCATCACGCTTGTGCTCCACATTGCGTTCGGCGTTATCGAAAATACCGGCCACCTCAAAGCTCTCGCCCGTGTCGGTCAGCACACGGACCGTGCTGTCGGCACAAATCAGCATGGTGCGATCAACGATGTCGAATCGACTCATAGCCTTCCCCTTTTCGCATGCGCAAGCCGGCCCACGCGGACCGGCTTGCGGCTGCGAAAAGCCCCGCGATGCGAGGCCTTTCAGTGCATACAAACGCGGCTTAAATCACGTTTTGCAGCAACACGCCGCACTCCTTGGCGATCACCAGTTCCTTGACCTGCTCGCCGACCCGCAGGCAGTAACCGCCCTTGAGGCCGACATCCTTGTCGTACCAGGAGCCGGCAAAACGGTCGTCGTACTGCGCCGTCAAGCCCCAGGTCAGGGTGCCCGCGGCAACCGCCACGTTCGGCGCCTGATAGGTAAAGGCGCAATGATCGGCCCACACCCGCTTGATCTCGGCCTGTTTTCCTCGGCGGGCAATGTTGACCCGGGTTTCGCCGATGGCAATGTCGTCCAGCTCGAGCAGTTCCTTGAGTTGGGCAAGGGTCACCACACCCTTGTCGCCGCTGTTGCCCAAGGCCGCCGACACCAGACTGCGGTTGACCCGCAGCTGGGTCCATTCGGCGCGGCCGAGGGTCATGCTGTTGGGGCGCATCAGCGGCTTGTCGAGCTGTTCCAGCAGGTACGGCAGCAGGTCGGCGTCGCGGTTGCTGAATTTCAGTCCCGCCGACAATGCCTCGCCGTAGGCATGGTTGTTCGGGTTGAACACGGCGCGCGCCGTGCGCACTTCGCGGTCCAGTAGGATCAAGTCGGTCAGGCCTTCGGCGGCATGGTCAAGTGGGTCGTAATCACTGCCGGTAGCCTTGTCGATGTCACTTTGCGGGACCATGTCGTCCAGGCCGTAATCCTTGGTCGACGAATCACGCTCGGCGGCGGTGAACTCGACTTCCTTGGCTGCGCCCTTGCGGCTGATTTCGGTGTCGAGCAGGGTCAGGCGCTCGGCGCTGGCGTACTCGAACCACTTGAACGATTCACTGCCGACCGGAAAACGCGGCATGACCTGATCAGCGATCAGTTTGTCATTGCGGTAGGCCATGACGATGCCGGTGCGGATCGGGTCAATGGGAAACGGTGCTTGTGCTGCCATGTCGATGTATTCCTGTTAAAAGAGGGCAAAGCGCCGATCAAGGCGCTGGGGTCTCCGGCACACGGCCGCGCTCGATAAACACCCGGGCAATGGTCCCGGCGTCGCCGACCTCATCGGCGCGCGCGATGTAGGGTTCACCGGGCTGGGCGACCACAGCACGCCCGGCAATGTCGGCGGTCAGCGGATCGCCGTAGCCCACGTTGCCGCCGTATTCGAGTTCGGTCGGGCCGCTGCGAATCACGTCGCAGACGGTGCCGTCCACCGCGCCAAGGCTGCCAGTGACGCCCATGAAGGGCGCCGCCGTAGGGCCGGCGGCTTGCTCGAATTCGCCCTCGCCATCGGCATACACGGTGATGCGGTGCGGCTCGACATCTCCTGCCGCGCGGCGACTTTCAATGTACTGGCGCATCAGGCTTTCCCTCCCTGGATCTGTCGCACAGCGGCAGACACCGACATTTTGCGGCCAGCAGCGGCCTCGGATGCGACCAGCGCACTGGCCTCAGCGGCCAGCGCTTTCGGGTCGAGGCTGGGCTTGCCATCGTGCTCTGACGGGGCGCCGTTGACCTTGTTGGCCTCGGTGTCGGCGGCGTTTTTAAGATAATCAGCGCCGCCTTTTTTCTCGGCGGCGATGATCTGCGCGGCGGCTTCCGGGCCGCTGGTGCTGCCATCCAGCGCCAAGGTCTGAATCAGCTTTTCGTGCCCGGGCAGGCTGTTGGCAAACACGGCCGCGACGCGGGCGGTTTCGGCTGTGCGGCCGGCGGTTTCGCCTTCGATCTTGCCGGCGGCGTGAGCGGCCACACGAGCGGCCTCGACGGCGCTGGTCAGGTCCGTCTGGCCGGTGGCGGCGATGACGGCAAAGGCGTCCGGGTGCTGCGCCTGGAGCGCGGCGGCAACGGCAGCCGCCGTCGCGCCTGCTGTGATAGTGAGAGGCATGTGGTTGGCTCCTACATTGTTGGGGGTTTGAGTCAGGCGCGGCGCGGGTCGGCCGCTCAGTTCGGCGATCAGCCCTTCCAGGCTGCCGAGGCGGTGCGCCATGCCCTGATTTACTGCTTTGATACCGATGAAGGTGCCGCCCCGACCGAAGTCGGCCAGAACCTTGGCGCGATCCAGCGCCATGTTTCGGCTCACCGCATCGATGAACACCGTTTCCAGGTCATCGACGATGGTTTGCACCGCCGACTGACCTTCATCACTGGTCGGATCCAGGCGCTTGTTCGGCGCGTTGCTCGACACGATTTCGATACGCTGTTCGCCCTCCACCGGCGGCAGAATGCGAAAGCCCGCCACGGTGCCCACCGATCCCAGTTCGGCCGTGGCATCAATCACCACTTCCGCACAGGCCGAGGCCATCCAGTAGGCCGCCGAACAGGCCTGACCACCGACATAAGCGACGATTTTTTTCTGCCCTCGGGCGGCGTAAATCTGCTCGGCCATTTCGTTCAGTCCGTTGACCTGGCCGCCGGGCGAGTCGATCCACAGCACCACGGCGCGCACTTTCGGGTCGGCAATCGAGGCCGCCAATGACTTGGCCAGCGCCTCGGTCGAGGTGCCGCCGCAGATGTCGTGCATCCAGCTGGCATAACGCGACACCACCCCGCGCACCTTGATCATCGCTACGCCATCGCGCAGCTCGACCGTTGGCGCCGATTGCAGCCCTTCGCCATCCTGGCTGGTCAGCGCATCCAGACGCCCGGCTTGCCATTCACGGCGGGCAATGGCCTCCATGTCGGCCAGCAAGGTGGGGGGCAGTGCCCAGGCTTGATTGGCCAGAAACTGCAAGGCCATCAGTTTTTTCATGTGTCCTCCGCTGGCAGCAAAAGGCCCCGTTGGCGGTTGCCTTCGGGGCCTTGTTAGACGTTGTCGTCGTTGTTCGGTGGCGCGCTGGGCTCCGCCGGTTTGTATTTGCGCCGCTCCTCGATCACCCGGCGGCTGTTGATCTGGTCCCAGCTCTGCCCCAGCAGGTGGCGGGTTTCGCGCTCATGCGTAGAGATGCCGATCTTCAACCGCAACTCCGACGCCTTGGCCGCTTTCACCTCGTCCAGCTCGCCAAGATTCGGCCCGTGCCACAGCGCCTGACAGTACGCCCGGCGCACCAGCGGATCCTGAAAGAAACCCGGCAAGCGCAACCGTCCACGCGCCACGGCCTCGGCGATCACCGTTTCGTAATACGGCTGACAGATGTCGACCACAAAATCGGCACGATCCACCAGGATGTAATGGGCAAACTGCAACAGCGCCGCGCGGCTGGCCGAGTAGCTGGCCGTAAAGTGCTTGATCAGCACCTCAAACGGCACGCCGATGGCCCCGCCGATCATCCGCCACAGTGCCGTCACGAAGGGGTCAAAGGCAGCGTTCGGGCGCCCCGGGTTGGCGGTCTCGATGCTTTCGCCTTCGTCCAGCTCGTAGACCAATCCATCACCCAGACGCAGGTCGCGCGCCTCATCGTCATCGTCATCGTCATCGTCAGCCGCCGCGCCAGCCATCCCGCCACCGGGCGCGTAGGCGTCACCGCCACCGTCTCGGGCCGATTTGATGAACACGGTAAACTTGGAGCTGATCACCGACGCCATCAGCTCGGCGTCCATGTAGCGTCCGGTCTGCTTGATCGTCTCGATCACCGGTGCCAGGTCCGGCACGCCCCGGGTCTGGCCGGCGCGCAAGTTGTTGTTCGAATGAATCAACACATTGCGGCGGCCTTGCGAGCCGAACAAGGGTACGCGTTGCCATTGCGCCTTGGTGCGCATAAACCGCGTGCTCGGGCTGCTTTGCAGGACATGCACCGCCGTGGCCGCGCCGTGTTCGTCCAGTTCAAAGCCGCCCGACAGGTTGTCACGGTCGGGCTTGTTCTGCGGGTTGCACACCCGGTCGGATTCCACCGACTGAAAATGGGTGGCATACAACGATCCGTCGCGCTCGAAATGCGGCAGCAGCAGGAAGGCGTCGCCATTGACCCGGGCGCTATGAAACAACTCGGCCTGCTTTTGGTAGAAGGTCTTGCGCCGCGCGGCATCCGCCTCCAAGCAGTCGGCGGCCAGGTTGAACTCGCGCAGCATCTGCGCCTGCAGCACTTCGGCCTGCTCTGAGCTCAAACCCAAAAACTCGGCATCAATGCTCGGCTCCGGACGCAGGCCGGTACCGATCACGTACACCGTCTTGGTTTTCATCGCGCCGTGGGCAATCGGATTATTGCGCTCCAGGTCACGCGAACGCGCGCGCAGTTCGACCAGCTCCGGGTTCACATCACCGTCGGCGTCCTTTTTCGAGGTGAACCAGGACTTCATCGCCGGGCGGCTTTTCGAGGCGCCGGTAAACGAATCGAGCGCGTCGATGCGCATTCGATCCTGCGTGCGCTCCAGCCCCGCCGAGGCAGAAAAGAAGCCGACCACGCGGTCGACAAGGTTGCGGCTCATATCGGGATTCCTTGGCGTGCCACCGGGCCACCGCGCAAACTGCGGCGCAGGCGATCACGCTGGGCGTACAGGGTTTTCAGATCGGCCATTTGCACCTTGCGACTGCCGGCGGCCGTGGTGACCTCGACGTTTTGCCCACCCTCCAGCACAGCCAAAATGGCCGCATCGATGGCGGCGATTTCCGCTTGTACGGCCCGTCGGTTGCTGCTCATAGCTGGCACTCACTGACTGCGCCCCGCCGGCGCTTTTTGCGCGGGCGAACCGACGGTGCCGGCTCCGGAGGGGGCTTGGTTTTTTGTTTGGCCGGTGCGCCTTCGGGCTGTTCCGGCTGCTCGGTTGTTTCGGTAGTTTCGGTAGTGCTATCGCCTGGCTCGTCGAGCATTTCATCCCCCATGCGCGGCAGACGGTGGACCTGCTCCAGATGTGCCGCCGCAGCGGCCAGCACCTCGGCGTCAAAGTAATGGTTGTCGGTGCGCAGCTTGTGCCAGAACACCCGCCCGGCCTGGGTCACGAGACGCGCCTCGGCGACCACTTGCTGGCAGTAGTCGTCGCTGGCGTCCTGGGCGATGTACCAGGCACCAGCATGCTCGACCGGCCAGACAATGCGGGCATGCACCCAGCTTTTGAAATGGTCGGTGTGCACGTGCATCAGCTTCAGCGGCTGGCGTTCGTGGCCCTTCTGGTCCACGTCGGAAAACTTGTACGGCTTGTCCTGCTGCTGTCGGCCCTTGGTCGGGATCGCCCGTCCGTAGTAACGCCGACAGAACTGATAAACCATGTGTACCGGCGCAGCCTTGCCACCGGGCTTGTAACCCGAGTCGATCAACATCCGCGCAATCGGCCGACCGTCGTAAGTGGTTTCCAGCAGCGCACTCAGGTCCTGCCACACTTGTTCCTGCTCGGTGTCGCCCCAGAGCTCGCCGTGCTCGATCAGCCAGGACGAAAAGTTGTAGCCAAAGCCACGCACGACATACACCAGGCGATCGCCTTGCACGTCGACCCCGACAACGATCAGTTGCACCCCACGCGGCACCTCGCCAAAGGCATAAGGCCGACGCAACGCGGCGACCGACTGCCAGGCCGGGGCCTCGCCCTTGACCATGTACAGCTCGCCGAACGCGGTATTGATCGCCGCCTGCATGCGCCCGGGCTCGCCCGACTGCATGGCCACCACGAACTTGCGCGCCCGTTGGCCAAAGGTCTGCCACGGCGAACACAAGCCCGACACCCAAAAGGACGCCGACGTATCCGCCTCCAGCGGCGCCAGGTAAGTGCCGAACGCCACCGTTACAGTAACGCCGCCCTGCTCAATCTGTACGCCGGCCTCGTCGTAACCGACCAGACGCTGGCACGGGGCGACGAACACGCCCCGGTCGTTCATCCATTCTTTCGATTCTTCGGCGATCATGTCCGCGCAGTGCGGGCAGAACAGTCGGGCGTCGTCCAGCGCCTGCTTGGGCGTGGCCCCGTCGGGTATGTACAGAGTGTCAAAGCGCGGGATGAAGTAGCGCCCGCACTTCGCGCCTGGGCACGGCCAGGCCCATTCGTGACGAGTGCCTTCCTGCCACAGCTTCCACACCGGTGAATGAACATCGTCGGAGGGACGCCAGCGCGTCAGGCCGTCGTCGTCGGTTTCGGTGTCCACACTGCCCACGGTCGGTGTCGACACGACCGTGACGTTGCCGTCGATAAAGTTGGAGATGCGTGCCTCGGCCAAGCTGATCGGATCGCCTTCACCGCCGACGTTGTTGCCCATGCGGTCGCGCTCATCGACGAACACGTCGCGCGAGGGGTGCGAGGCCAGTTCGGTCGCCGAGCCGGCCCAGCCAAAACCGATGCGCTGCCCGTTGATAAACTTTTCGTTGATCGTGTCTTGTTTGCCCTTGGCCAACGCCTCCAGCAGCGACGGTACCGACTTGAGCAACTTGGAAAAGCGATCCTTGCTGACTGACTCGACGTTCTTGCGCGTCGGGCCGATGTACAGCACCGGGCCAGGATCGTCGTCCATCCGCCAGCCGACCGCGTTCAACAGCACGCCGTCGGTCTTGGACATTTGCGCGCCCATGACCCCCGTTACCATCTTGAACAGCGGATCGCGGATCGCTTCCGTGACGCCCTTGACCCACGGCGCGCGGCCGCTGTTCCACGGCCCCGGCTCCGGACTGCCCGGCGGCAGCACGCGCTTTTTATCAGCCCACAGCCAGGCCGCACGCAACGGCGCCGGACGAAACACCTTGGCGGCCCGCTTAAGAATCTTCCTCAGACGGTGCGGCATGGATGTCTAACGCCTCCAGCATGTCGGCCGCGACCGACATGGCGCGAGTCAATTCATCGTCGAAAATCTGCAAGCCCGCCGCTTCGTTGCGCGCGGTAAATACCTTGGGAATAACCTTGCGTCCCACCGGGCGCAGGATCATCGCCATTTGCGTGAACGCGTTGGCCAGGGTCTGCTCGACCAGGTCGATGTCGATCAAGGTCTTTTTCTTTTCGCTCAGCTCCAGGGCGCGCAACTCGGCATCGGCTTCGCGCATTCGACGTTCGGCGCGCAGCTTGCGCAGCTCCTCTTCGTCCTTGGTGGTGACCTCCCCGTCGACCGCACGGCCGTCGCCGATCTGCCGAGCCACCTCGCACTCAATCTCCCAGGCCGTGGCCTTGGCCATGTCGATGCGCAGGGCGTCGCCCTTCTTGCCACTGCCCTCGGCGGGCATGCCATCGGCCAGCCAACGAGTGACCGTGCGCGGCGACACGCCCCGCGCCTCGGCGTACTCGGCTTTGTTCAGGATCAGCGGCATAGGTCGACCAGGGCAAAGGGGAATGTCCACGCATTTTTGACCCTACGTGTCCACCTTGCCCTTCTCACTCGGCGCACACTGACCCAGCAAACTCAAGGGGTTGAGGCCGTAAATTGTTCAAAAAGCGATCAATAAAGGTGGACAAAGGGCGCGGCTTTTCAGAAACCGAAAAATTCGCGAGCCGTGCGGGCCTGACGACCGTAGAGGGGAATTTACCCGCCAGAGGGACCCATGCCCTGCTCAGCACGCATGAGAGCCCCTGCCGAGCCTTGCTGTTGCATGCACGCAAGCACCTGCGCAGCACAGAGTTTCAGTGCGTCCTCAGCCCCTAACAGCGCGTCCTGCCACTGCTCATTGACCAGCACGGGCGGACGTGCCGGCAAGCGACAGGCCACCAGCGGGCATGGCTGCGCGTGAGGTGTACTGGGCGGGATCAGTGGTTTCGGGACGCTCGAACTGCACCCCATAGACAGCAGGCACAGCGCCACGCAGATACTCAGCCACGGCTTGGTCATGTTTCTTCAACTCCTGCAGGGCGTGACGGGTCACGTCACCGTCCTTAACGATGGTCTGCGACAGTGTGCGAAACAGTTGGTCAGCCGCTCGCCCTTCATTCAACTGGGCACGCTGCTCGGCGATCACCGCTGCCTGTTCGGCCATGCGGTCCCGTTCGCCTGCTAACTGATTGCCCGCGTGGCTGGCTGCTAACTCTGCCAGGT
>Ga0302257_1000035_pt1 | contig 17443 bp, 17 predicted proteins | sample I_Fen_N1_4_FD_194566 | JGI IMG/M metagenome (GOLD analysis project Ga0302257, IMG submission 194566) | Peat permafrost microbial communities from Stordalen Mire near Abisko, Sweden - I_Fen_N1_4 | ecosystem: Environmental > Terrestrial > Soil > Wetlands > Permafrost | place: Sweden: Abisko...
CGCACGGCGCCGTCGGGCGTGCGCAGCCACCAGCCGTCGGCGGTGCGGCAGATGGTGCGGCTCATGAGCGGGCCACCTTGAGCAGCCCGGTCAGCCGGGTCAGGTCGAACTCGTTGTCGGCGCGCAGCGCTGTCGCGACGTGCCGGAGTTCGGTGAGCAGGGCGGGCCCGGGTTTGACGCCGAGGAAGTCGGCGGTGGCCGGCGGACCCCACTGGGCCAGGCCGGAGGCAGTCATCGGCGCCCAGCCCGGTTCGAGGGAGGAATCGAACATGTCGCCGTCGGCGTAGTGCTCGACCATGAACCCGTCCGGGTCACGCCAGTAGTCGAAGATCTGGCTGCCCTGGATGTGCCGGCCGATGCCCCACGAGTGCTGGTAGCCGGCCGCACCCAGGTATTCACCGCCGGCGGCCAGCGCGTCGAGGTCGGCAACCTGGTAGGCCGAGTGCACGTACCGGTTGGCCGGGCCCAGCGTCATGGCCAGCGTGTGGTGCTCGGTGGGGGTGGCGCCGCGGTCGCAGCGGATGAAACTCATCACCGGGCCGCGGTCACGCTGGCCGCGGTAGTACAGGAAGTCGCTGACGATGAGCCCGAGGTGGTCGAGGTACCAGTCGAGGGTCTGCCGGTACTTCGTGGTCATCAGCACGACGTGGCCGAGCCGCTGCACCGTGGCCGGCTCCCGCGGCGGGCGCTGCGGGCGGTTCGCCCGGTTGAGCTCGTGGCCGAAGTTGAAGGTCTGCAGGGTCTGCGTGGGCAGCGCGGCGAGCTCGTGGGTGTCGGCCACGACCTGCACCCGGTTGCCGGCCGGGTCGTGCAGACTGACCCCGATCCCGCCGAGGGTCTCGTCGAGCTTGCCCATCCGCGTGCCGGCCGCGTTCGCCAGCCGCGTGACGTCGGCGGCGTCGGCGGCGCGGAATGCCGGGCCGGCGAACGCCGAGCGCCGGCCGCGCCGGACGAGCACGCATGGCGCGCCCGGGTCGGCGCCGCGCAGGTGCAGCTCGTCGTCGGTAAGCAGTGCGGTGGTGAACCCGAACGCGTGCGCGAACGCCTCCGCCCGGCCCAGGTCCGGCTTGGTGAACTCCAACCAGGCCAGGTCATGCACCTTCACCAGCGGGTTGCGCGCCCGGCCGGGGTGCTCGCCGGGCAGCGCACCGTCCTCGCTGTGCAGGTCCCGGTGCGAGTTCGTCGGTGTTCGGTGCCGATCCGTCATGAGTGCCGCTCCTTCGTTTCTGATGAAACCCTCAGCTACGATGACACCGGCTGTCAAGAGACTTCTGATAAAATCATCAGGTAGGTAGTCGGGCGCGTTGACGAGGACCGCCCCGGAGCACGGGAGGCCGTGATGGCACGGGCCGGCAGGGCGGCGGTCGGCGGGGACGCCGGCGCCGCGGATGGCGGGTGTCCCCGGTCCGTCTCGTCCCACCGGGCGGATCCGCGCCCGGCCCGCACCCGCGCGGCGTTGATCGCCGCCGGGCAGCGGCTGCTTGCTGAGGGACGGTCCGACGCGAGCATCCAGCGCATCACCGAAACCGCGGGGGTCGGGTTCGGCTCGTTCTTCAACCACTTCAGCGGCAAGCCGGACCTGTGGGCCGCCGCCGTGTCCGCGACCCTGCGCGTGCACGGCGACGTCGTGCGCGTCCTGACCGAACAGGTCGATGACCCCGCCGAGGTGTTCTGCGTCGGGCTGCGGCTGACCGGCCGTTTGCAGCGGGCGTCCCCGCGACTGACCAAGGTGCTGGTCAACACCGGCGTCGCCCAGCTGATGGCCGACACCGACGGGCTGATCGCCCACGCCCGCCGCGACATCGCCGCCGCCATTGACACCGGACGCTTCGACATCGACGTCGAGCTCGCCGTGCACCTGACCGCCGGGTCGGTGCTCGGCCTGACCGCGCTGCTCGACGCCGACCCCCACCGCGACGCCGCCGCACTCGCCGACGAGTATGCGATCCGGGTGCTGCGGGCCTGCGGGCTCAGCGACGCGGACGCGACCCGGCTCGCCGCCCGCCCCCTCCCCGACCTCATCGCCATCGGCTGACCCCGCCAGAGCAGCCCCAGCAACAGCCCCAGCAAAGGAAGCATCCATGCAGTCGTCAATCGCCGCGTTCCTGGACACCGTCCCGATCGGGGTGCTCGCCACCCGGCGGCCGGACGGCACGATCCGGCAATCCGCGGGGGAACCAACGTCCCAGTGACGAGCGGGCGGGCAGGGGCGGGCCGCCGGCGCGCGGCTGGTTACCCGACCAGCGGTACCCGGTCCGCGGTCATCGCCGTCATCGCCGCCTGCATCGCCGCCTCGACCCGGTCGCCGAACTGCTCGGCGGGCTCGCCGTCGAAGGGTCGCATCGGATCGAGCACGATCGTGGTCAGCTTGGTCGGCAGCGGCAGGTAGGGCAGCACGGCGGTCACCCCCACCCCGAGCCCCCACGGCAGCGACAGTGCCACCGGCAACGTCTTGACCCGCAGCGTCTTGTCCAGCCGCAGCGCCCGGGCGAGCCGCTGCCCGTCGGACAGCACCAGCAGCGACTCACCGGCCCCTGCGGTCACAATCGGCACGATCGGCACCGCGTTGTCGGCGGCGAGCCGGGCGAACCCGCGCCGCACCCCGAACACGATCCGGTTCCGGTCCGCGAACGACTTGCTCGCCTCCAGGTCGCCGCCGGGAAACACCAACACCGACTCGCCCCGCTCGAACGCCTCGATCGCCGACGCCCGCCCGGCCGGGCGCGCCCCCGCGGCCTCCACCAGCTTGCCGGTCCCCAGCGTCCACGCCAGCTGGTGGGTCAGCGTCGTCACCGCACGATCTGGGGCGACCCGCTCCAACGCGGCGAACGTCGCGGCCACGTTGAGATCGCCGACGCCGCCGAAACCGTGGTTGGCCACGAACAGCACCGGCTCGTCGGGCAGCCGACCACCCGCCGCTATCTCGTGCCGGTGGTAGCGACGCAGGTGGGCCGCGCCCACCGAGCGCAGCGCCCGCACCGCGGCAGCAGGCGATGCAGGCGTCTCCGCGGATGTGGCGGCAGGCGACGGTGCGGCGTCGGCGAGGAAAGCGAGCATTGGCGGCACACCTCCAACGGAAGTTCCTGATGAAATCATCAGTCAGTCGGGTCGGGGGTGTCAAGTCCCTGACGGTGTCCAGTCGACGACGTGCGCAGGGCGAACGTCGGCCCGCAGGAGCGGCGGGGCGACGGCCGGCAGGCCCCTCTACCGGTCGAGGGCGAGATTCGGGACAGCGAGCGCAACTCCGCCGGATGCGCCACTAGCCGAGCAGGGGGGTGCGTCCCGCGGTCATGGTGGACAGTGCTGTCTGCATGGTGGTTTCGACGCGATCGCCGAAGGCGTCTGGTGGCTCGCCGTCGACCGGCCACATCGGGTCGAGCACCGCTGTCGTCAGTTTCGTCGGCAGCGGCAGGTACGGCACCAGGCCGACCACGCCGACGCTCAAGCCCCAGGGCAGCGACACCGACACCGGCAGGGCCTTCATCCGCAGGGCCCGGTCCAGCCGCAGCGCCCGAGCCAGCCGCTGCCCGTCGGACAGCACCAGCAGCGACTCGCCGGCCCCGGCGGTGACGACCGGCACGATCGGGACCCCGCCGTCGATGGCAAGACGGGCAAAGCCACGCCGCCCGGCAAAAACGATCTTGTCGCGGTCGGCGAACGACTTGCCCTGTTCGACGTCGCCCCCCGGGAACACGAGCACGTGGTTACCCCGCTCAAAGGCCTGGGCGGCACACGTGTACTCGGCGGGTCGCGCCCCCGCCGCTTCGACGATCTTCCCGACCTTGAGAGTCCAGGCCAGCTGGTGACACAGGATCGTGACGTCACGGTTCGGCGAGATGTCCGCGAGCGCGGACAGCGAGGCGAACACGTTGAGATCCACGATGCCGCCGAAGCCGTGGTTGGCGACGAACAGCACCGGACCGGCGGGCCGCTCCCCGCCGGTGGTGACCTCGTGGCGGTGATATACGCGCAGGAAGCTCGCCCCATACGACAGCACCGTCCGCACCACCGGCACGAGCGCCCCGGACCGAGCGGGCCCGTCGAGCGCTGCCGATGCGCTCGGCTCTTGGTCGAGTTCGCAGACATCAGGTGCGGCCATCGGAGCCTCCTCATGCGGTGGACGGGCGGCTTTCTGATAAAATCATCAGTCACGATGCCTCATGCTGTCAAGATGCCGGTGGCCTCGTCGGCGAGGACTCGGGTATGGATCAGGATTCGGGCCCGCCGCGGCGGACCTTGTTCTCCTAGCCGGCGGCTCCTGCCGGCTCGGCGCGCCGGGTCAGCACCGTGCCCGCGGCCGTTTCGGGCAGCGGCCGCGAGGTGAGGCGCCGCGCATCCCGTTTGGAGAGGCCGAACATCCGCAGCAGGTCGAAGGCGAGTCCGTCGGCGAGAGCCGCGGCGTCGTCCGGCGGTCTGCGGGCAACCAGCTCCAAAGTCGCGATCAAGCTGCCCGCGGTGCACCGCATTGCGCGCTCGACGTCGTCGACGTCAAATCGTCCGGCCGCTTTGGCCGCGGCGATGTCCCGGAGCGTGCGGGGGGCCAGGCCCTCGTCCGAGGTCACCAGGCGCAGGCCGGTGTGTTGGAGGATCCGCGCGACCTGGGGATGCGTGTCGGCCAACCGCGCCGTGATCCGGACCGCGGTGGCGAAGATCTCGGCCGGGTCGCTGATGCCGGCGAGGACCTCGTCGAGCCAGACCCCGAGCTCCTCGAAGGCCTCGGCGATCGCGGCCTCGAACAGTTCGTCCTTGCTGGAGAAGTGGTTGTAGAACGAGCCGAAGCCGACATCGGCCGCGTCGGTGATCTGCTGAATGCTCACCGACGGACTTCCGTCCCTCGCGATGACGTCCCGGGCTGCCGCGATCAACGCGGCCCGGGTCCGTGCCTTGCGCCGCTCGAGCCGATCGCCGCCGTTCGGTCCGGTCACACGCGCCACAGTACCCGAAAGATCACACCTGATGATGTCGGCACTCGTGATGGAGGGCCCCGAGCGTCTTGACGATTTGGCCGTCATGACTGATGATTCTATCAACGCCCGAGGGAGGCGATCGTGATGACTAGCGCGACCCGGACGCCGCATCAGGACCAGCACCACGAGCTCGGCACGCGCGGCGGGGGGCACCCGGATCGGGACCCGCACGAAGTCATCGAGGTGGCGGATCTCGCGGGACCGGAATTCCAGCAGCCCGGTCTTGACCGGGCGGAGTGGTTCGGTCGCCGGTCTCGTCACAATGGTTTCCGCACGGCCACCACGTCCACGGGCACTGCGATCCTGCATACCTACGAAGGCTGGTGGGTCGAGGTGGACGGGCACGCGGTGCTGATCGACACCACGGCAACGACGACCGCCGACCTGCTCGCGGACTACCACACCGGCTCCGACCCGGCGGAGCTGTTGGCGTCGGCCTGCTCAGCGCCGGTCGAGGTCGCCGGCCTGCGGTTGCTCAGCCCAGTCACGGCGCCCTGCCGAGTCGTCGCGCTGGCGGTCAACTACCGCTCGCACGCCCGTGACTGTGGGCTGGACCCCCAGCGGGTGCAGCCCACCTTCTTCCGCAAGGCCTCCGGGTCGATCACCGGCCCCGCCGGCCCGATCGTGCGTCCCACGCACGTGTGCCTGCTCGACAACCAGGTCGAGCTCGGACTGGTCATCGGCGCGCCGATCCCGGTGGGCACGACAATCGAGGAGGCCGACTTGGCACGATACGTCGCCGGCCTCGTCGTCACCGACATCGTCAGCGCCCGCGACATTCAGCTGCCATATGGCCAGTTCTACGAATCGACGTCCTATCCGTCCTTCACCCCGGTCGGCCCGCGGCTGGTGCTTGTCGGCGCCGAGGAGCTGGGTCGGCTCGCACAGCTGCGGCTGCAGTCGTCGGTCAACGGTGACCTGCGGCAGGACGGACTCGGCGCGGATATGATCGTCAGCCCGGCCCGCGCACTCACCGCCCTGTCCCGGTTCCAGGAGCTGGCAGCAGGCGATCTGGTCTTGACCGGGACGCCCGGGGGAACAGCGCTGCAGACGTCCGCGAAGCCGGCAGACCCGGCCGCCGCGCTACTGCCCACCCACGTCGACTGGGCGGCGTTCCTCGACCAACAGGCAGCCAACCCTGCCTATCTGCACGATAAAGACATCGTCGAGGCCCGCATCGCGACCGACGACGGCTCGCTGGACCTCGGCGTGCAGCGGCACCCGGTCCGAAGTGCCTCATGAATGCCCCGCCCCCAACACCGACCCGGTCGTCGCGACCTGCGCGGCGGCGCGACCCGCCATCTACGGAAGCGCCGCCGAATGGGAGATCGTAACTGGCCGCAGCAACAACACCGGCTTTCAAGTGCGGGCCAGCGCGCACGCCGATGCTGCCAGGAGTCGTTGTCATGGAAGTTCCTGACGGGACGAAAGGAGCCCCGCTATGAAACCCCTATCCGAGCAACTCATCGAACTGTCCGCCCGCGCGAAAAAGACCGAGGAACTCGTGTCCACGGCCCAAGCGAAGAACCAGGCGGCGCTGCAAAGCCAGCGGGAGGAGCTGAAGTCGTCAATCAGTGCGTTCAAGGCGCGGGCAGCGGCTCAGAAGGAAGAGGTGACCCAAGAGGCGCAGTCCTGGTGGGACGAGACGCGGACCGCGGTCAATGACCGCTTCGCCAAGGTGCGGGCCAAGGCCGAAGACCACCACGCCGAACGTGACCTGAAGCGGGCGCAGCGCCGAGCCGACGACGCTGAACTCGACGCCGCCTACGCGATCGACTTCGCCCTCGACGTTCTCGATCAAGCCGAGTACGCCATCGCCGACGCTGTGATCGCACGTGCCGAGGCGGACGAGCTAGCAAGGCAGCAAGGCTGAGCGACAGGCGACACGTACGCTGGTCGAGCCGGCCGTAGACGACCGGGAGCGCGCCAGGATGGCCCGTCCGGCGGCCAGTACCCGCTGCCGGACGGCCGTACCGCTTGACGGCTCCCGTGCTCATCGAGTCCGTCATGATCAGTGTACTGGTCGCCTTCGTTTTCATCTCAGCCCGCGCGCCTCACGATCTGAGTGGGTCAGAGCTCAGAGGCCGACATCCCGGGAGATCAGGTCCGTCACTTCTTCGCGCCGGACGAGAAGCCTCGCCCGCCCATCCGCTACTGCGATGTACCTCAGGGGAGGTATCGGTAGCCCATGCCGGGTTCGGTGATGAGATGCCGCGGGCGGGCGGGGTCGGGTTCGAGCTTGTGGCGCAGCTGGGCCATGTACTGGCGGACGTAGTGGGTTCCGGTCTCGTATTGGGGCCCCCGGACCTGGTTGAGGAGTTGACGCTGGCTGATGAGCCGGCCGGGGTTGCGCACGAGGACGTCCAGCAGCCGCCACTGGGTCGGGGTCAGGTGGACGTCGTGGTCGGTTCCTGTGCCGGGCGGCTCAGGGCCGCTCTCGGTCTGGGCGGGGGCCGGGGTGATGCGCTGGTTGTCGAGGTCGATGAGGTAGTGCCCCAGGCGGATGGGAGTTGATGCACCCGGGGTAGCGGTACGCCGGCTGACGGCGCGGATCCTGGCGACCAGCTCGTCGATGTCGAAGGGCTTGGTGACGTAGTCGTCCGCACCGGCGTCGAGCGCCTCGACCTTGTCGCCGCTGGCGGCCCGCCCGGACAGGACGACGATGGGCACGGGGGTCCAGCGGCGCAGGTCGGTGATGACGGCCACCCCGTCAAGGTCGGGGAGGCCGAGGTCAAGGACGACGACGTCGGGTCGCACTGCTACGGCTTCGGCAAGGGCTTGCCGGCCGGTGTAGGCGGAGGTGACCGTGTAACCGCGGGCGGACAGATTCACGCGCACCGCCCGCACGATCTGCGGGTCGTCGTCGACGAGGAGAACCCGATTCATCTCGGGCCGCCGTGTGCGGGCGGGGACGCCGGGGTCTGCTCGGTGGCCTCGGGCGGCAGCGCGCGGCGGGGCGCCGCGCGCAGAGTAAGGATCATGGTGAGTCCTCCGCCGGGGGTGTCGTCGGGGGTCAGCGTGCCCCCCATCGCTTCGGCCAGGCCGCGGGCCAGGGCCAGACCCAGCCCGACACCGCCGCTGCCGTTGTCGCGGTCGCCGAGGCGCTGGAAGGGCAGGAACACGGTGTCGCGTTCGGGGGCGGGGATGCCGGGACCGTGGTCGATGATCCGCAGCTCGACGCGGTCGCCGTGGGCGCTGCCGGTCACGCACGGCGGGACGTGCCGGGGGCTGTGGCGCAGGGCGTTGGTGAGCAGGTTGACCAGGACGCGTTCGAGCAGGCCGGGGTCGGCCTGCACTTCCGGGAGGGTGTCGGGGACGTCGAGGACGACGGCTGCGGCGCCGTCGGTGCTGTCGAGGGCGCGGGGGACCGCTTCGTCGAGCGCGATCGGGTGCAGGGTGACGCCGACGGCGTCGGCCTGCAGGCGGCTCATGTCCAGGAGGTTCTCGACCAGGGTCGCGAGCCTGGTCAGGGACTCTCGGGCGGTCGCGATCAGTTCGGCGCGCTGTTCGGGGGTCCAGGCGATCGGGCCGGCGAGGCTGTCGACCGCGGCGGTCGCGGAGGCGAGCGGGGTGCGCAGGTCGTGGCTGACGGCGGTGAGCAGGGCGCGGCGCATCCGGTCGGCTTCGGCGAGGGGGACCGCTTCGGCAGCCTCTTGATTGAGGCGCTGCTGGCGGAAGGCGACCGCGGCCTGCACGGCGGCGGTTTCCAGCACCCGGCGGTCGGAGGCGGGCAGCACCCGACCGCGCAGCACGAGAACGAGGTCCTCGTCCACGGGTATTTCTGTGTCCCCCTCGTCGGGGGCCCGGCACGGGTCGATCCCGGCGGCGGCGGCGATGCGCCACCTGGCCGGGTCGCGGGGGGTGTCCGGGGTCGGCGGGCCGGTGTCGAGGCGTTCGAGCAGGGCGACCGAGCTCATCGCGAAGGTCTCCCGGACCCGGTCGAGGAGGGCGGCCAGCGGTTGGTCTCCGCGTAGGACGCTGCCGGCGAGCGTGGACAGCGTTTCGGCTTCGGCGCGGGCCCAGGCCGCTTCGCGGGAGCGCCGAGCGGCCTGGTCGACGACGAGGCTGACGGCGACGGCGACCGCCACGTAGACGACGATGGCCAGCACGTCCCCCCACGCAGCGATCGCGAACTCATACAGCGGCGGGGTGAAGTAGTAGTTCAGCAACAGGGATCCGGCGACCGCCGCTGCCAGCGCCGGGTAGATGCCCCCGATCAGGGCGACGCCGACGACGGCGGCCAGGAACAGCACGATGTCGCTGGGCAGGCCCAACGAGCGCAGGTTGGCCAGCAGCAAGGTGAGCAGTGGCAGGCCGCCGGCGGCGGCGGCGAAACCGATGCGGCGGCGGCGCGTGGTGACCCCGCGGCCCGACCCGGGCCGGGGCCGGCGGCCCCGGGCGGCGTATTCGTGGGCGACCAGATGCACGTCGATCGGGCCGCCCCGGGACAGGGTGGTGACGCCGACCCCGGAGGAGAACAGCCGGGAGATCCGGCCCCGGCGGCTGGCCCCGAGCACGAGTTGGGTGGCTTTGGCGCCGCGGGCGAACTCGAGCAGCGCGGCCGGGACGTCGTCGCCGAGGACCTGGTGGTAACTGCCGCCCATGCTCTCGATGAGGGCGCGCTGGCGGGCCAGCTGCTCGGGGCCCGCTCCGGTCAGGCCGTCGCTGCGGGTGATGTGGACGGCGAGCAGGTCCGCGTGCTGGGCCCGGGCGGCGATGCGGGCCGCGCGGCGCAGCAGCGTGTCGCCCTCCCGTCCGCCGCTGAGGGCCACCACGATGCGTTCCCGGGTCTCCCACGGCACCGCGATGTCATGGTCGGTGCGGTAGCGGTCGAGCTGCTCGTCGACCTTGTCGGCCAGCCAGATGAGCGCGATCTCGCGCAGGGCGGTGAGGTTGCCGACCCGGAAGTAGTGGGACAGGGCGGCGTCGATGCGCTCACCCGGGTAGACGTTGCCGTGCACTATCCGCCGGCGCAGCGCCTCCGGGGCCATGTCGACCAGCTCGACCTGGTCGGCCCGGCGCACGACCTCGTCGGGGATGGTCTCCTGCTGCGGCACCCCGGTGATCTGCTCGACGACGTCGTTGACCGATTCCAGGTGCTGGATGTTGACGGTGGTGATCACGGTGATGCCGGCGTCGAGCAGCTCTTGGACGTCCTGCCAGCGTTTGGCGTGGGGGCAGCCGGGCACGTTGGTGTGGGCGAGCTCGTCGACCAGCGCGACCTGCGGATGCCGGGCCAGCACAGCCTCGGTGTCGAGCTCGGGGAAGCTCGCCCCCCGGTAGGACAGCACCCGCCGGGGGACGATCTCCAAGCCTTCGAGCAGCTCGGCGATGCGCGCCCGGCCGTGCGTTTCGACGAGGCCGACGACGACGTCGGTGCCCCGGGCGAGCCGGCGCCGGCCCTCGTCGAGCATCGCGTAGGTCTTGCCGACGCCGGGGGCCGCGCCCAGGTAGACCCGGAGCTGGCCTCGCGGCATCGCCCCCCTCCCTTCGCCTGAGAGTCAGGCTCGGCCGCTACGCCGCCGCGCGGTACGGGTACTGGCGGTTGAGGGCGAGGTTGAGGTCGAGCACGTTGACCCGCGGCTCACCCATGAACCCGAGGTCCCGGCTGTCCGTGTGGGCGTCGATCAGGCTCTGGATCTGGGCGACCGGGGCGTGCCGGGCGCCGGCGATGCGGGCGGCCTGCAGATGCGCGTAGGCGGGGCTGATGTCGGGGTCGAGGCCGCTGCCGCTGGCGGTCACCGCGTCGGCGGGCACGACCGGGTTGGTGGGGGCGTCACCCTGGATCGGGGTGACGAAGCCGGCGGAGTAGTCCTCGCCGGGCGTGGCGCACTCGACCCGCACACCCTGGTAGACGCGCAGGAACGGACGGGTCGGGCAGGCCTGGTTGAGGCTGACGACCCGGGTGATCGGGCCCTTCGCGCCGCCGTTGCGGAAGACACCGAGCACGGCGCCCACCCCGTCGGAGGTGCAGAAGGGCCGGCGGCCGTCGACGTGCTCGAGTTGGGCGACCGCCAGGCTGCGCGAGCAGACCAGGGTGAGCAGACTCTGCTTGCCCTCGTCGCCGGGGACGGCCGGGTCGGGCAGCGTGTCCACGGTGTTCTCCGGGCCCAGGTTGCTGGCGCTGGTGGCGGTGGGGTCGTAGCCGTCCCCGGCCGCGGACGGGCGGCTCTGGAAGTACTGGACGAGCGGGTTGCCGTCCGCGTCGGTGAACAGCTGGCCGATCTCGCTGGAGCCGACCACGGTGCCGTCCGCGGCCTTGACCAGCGACCCGTTCGCCTTGTCCTTCAGCCCGGGGAGCTGGGCGACGCCGGTGATGACCAGCGGGTAGGCGACCCCGACGATGACGGTCAGGACGATCAGCGCCCGGAGGGCGGCCACATGCTGGCGCAGCCAGCTCGGAAGCGATGACATGGCGTTACCCGATCCCGGGGATGAACTGGATGAGCAGGTCGATGATCTTGATACCGACGAACGGGGCGATGATCCCGCCCACCCCGTAGAGGTAGAGGTTGCGCCGCAGCATCTGGGTGGCGTTGGCCGGCTTGTACCGCACCCCGCGCAGCGCCAGCGGCACCAGCGCGATGATGACCAGCGCGTTGAAGATGACCGCGGACAGGATCGCCGACTCCGGGCTGCTCAGCCGCATGATGTTGAGCTTGTCCAGGCCCGCGTAGACGCCCGCGAACATCGCCGGGATGATCGCGAAGTATTTCGCGACGTCGTTCGCGATCGAGAACGTGGTCAGCGCACCGCGGGTGATGAGCAGCTGCTTGCCGATTTCCACGATCTCGATGAGTTTCGTGGGGTTGGAGTCGAGGTCGACCATGTTGCCGGCCTCCTTGGCGGCCGACGTCCCGGTGTTCATCGCCACCCCGACGTCGGCCTGGGCGAGGGCCGGGGCGTCGTTGGTGCCGTCGCCGGTCATCGCGACGAGCTTGCCGCCCTCCTGCTCCCGCCTGATCAGCGCGAGCTTGTCCTCGGGCGTGGCCTCGGCCAAGAAGTCGTCGACGCCCGCTTCGTCGGCGATGGCCCGCGCCGTCAACGGGTTGTCCCCGGTGATCATCACGGTGCGGATGCCCATCCGGCGCATCTCGTCGAAGCGTTCCCGCATGCCGACCTTGACGACGTCCTTGAGGTGCACGACGCCCAGGACGCGCGCCGACCGGCTGCCCTCGCTGGTGACCGCCTCGGCGACCACCAGCGGGGTCCCGCCGGAGGCGGAGATCCCGTCGACGATCTGGCCGGTCTGCGCCGGGACCGTCCCGCCCGCGGCACGCACCCAGGCGGTGACCGCGGCGGCCGCCCCCTTGCGCAACTCGCGGACCGGCGGGGCCGCCGCCGGCGGTCCCGCCGACGTGCCCGGCGCGCCGTCGGTGAGGTTCACCCCGGACATGCGGGTCTGCGCAGAGAAGCCCACCCAGGTGGCGTGCGTCAACTCGCCGGGGGTGCGCTCGCGCAGCCCGTAATGCTGTTTCGCGTGCACGACCACCGAACGGCCCTCGGGCGTCTCGTCGGCCAGGCTGGCCAGCTGCGCCGCGTCGGCGAGCGCCCGCTCGTCGACACCACCGATCGGGAGGAAATCGCCGGCCTCCCGGTTCCCGATGGTGATGGTGCCGGTCTTGTCCAGCAGCAGCGTGTTCACGTCGCCGGCGGCCTCGACCGCCCGGCCGCTCATCGCGAGCACGTTGCGCTGCACGAGCCGGTCCATGCCGGCGATCCCGATCGCGGACAGCAGCGCGCCGATCGTCGTCGGGATCAGGCAGACGACCAGGCTGACCAGCACGATCCCGGTCACCCCGTTGTCGGTGAGGGCGGCGCTGTTGGGCACCCCGGGCTGCTGCACCTTCGAGAAGATCGCCAGCGGCTGCAGCGTCGCCACCGCCAGCAGGAAAATGATCGTCAGTGCGGCGAGCAGGATGTTCAGCGCGATCTCGTTGGGCGTCTTCTGCCGGTTCGCGCCCTCGACGAGGGCGATCATCCGGTCGATGAAGCTCTCCCCGGGCTTCTGGGTGACCTGCACGACGATCCGGTCGGAGAGCACCCGGGTGCCGCCGGTGACCGCGGACCGGTCACCGCCCGATTCGCGGATGACCGGGGCCGACTCGCCGGTGATGGCCGACTCGTCGACGCTGGCGATGCCGTCGATGACGTCCCCGTCGCCGGGGATGGTCTGCCCGGCCTCCACGACGACGATGTCGCCCTGCCGCAACAGCGGCGCCGGCACCGATTCGACCCGGGCGGGCTGCACCGGATCGCCGGGCTGCCAGCCGGTCAGGCGCAGCGCGACCGTGTCGGTCTTGGCCCGCCGCAGCGCGGCCGCCTGCGCCTTCCCGCGGCCTTCGGCGACCGCCTCGGCCAGGTTGGCGGCCAGAACGGTCAGCCACAACCACACCACGATCAGCCAGGCGAACACGCTGGGGTCCGCGATCGCCAGCACCGTGGTGAAGACGGCCCCGACCTCCACGATGAACATCACCGGGTTGCGCCACAGGGTGCGCGGGTCGAGCTTGCCCAACGCGGCGGGCAGCGACGTCCACAGCATCTTCGGGTCGAGCAGCCCGGCGCCGACCCGCCGCGGCCCGCTGAGGGCGGGCTCGGTCGGGTGCCGGTGCGGGGTGGGCGGCAACGTGGTGGTGCTCATGCGTGGATTCCTTCGGCCAGCGGCCCCAGCGCCAGCGCCGGGAAGTAGGTGAGCGCGACGATGATGACCGTGACCCCCGCCAACATGCCGACGAACAGCAGCCGGTGGGTGGGCAGCGTGCCCTCGGTGACCGGCACCGGTTGCTGTTTGGCCAGCGACCCGGCCAACCCCAACACGAAGATCATCGGGAGGAGCCGGCCGAACAGCATGGCCAGCCCGAGCGCGGAGTTGTACCAGTCGGTGTTGGCCGACAACCCGGCGAACGCCGACCCGTTGTTGTTCGCCGCCGAGGTGAAGGCGTAGAGCACCTCGGACAGGCCGTGCGCCCCCGGGTTGAGCATGCTGGCGCGTTGCCCGGGCAGCGCCATCGCGACCGCGGTGAACACCAGCACGATTGTCGGCGTCGTCAGCAGGTACAACGACGCGAATTTGATCTCACGTCTACCGATCTTCTTCTTCAGGTACTCCGGCGTTCGCCCGATCATCAACCCGGCGACGAACACCGTGATCACCGCGAGGATGAGCAGCCCGTACAGGCCCGACCCGGTGCCGCCCGGCGCCACCTCGCCGAACATCATGTTTAGCATGACCGCGCCGCCGCCCAGACTCGTGTAGGAGTCGTGGGCCGAATCCACCGCCCCGGTCGAGGTCAGCGTCGTCGCCGAGGCGAACGCCGCCGACTGGGGCACCCCGAACCGGGTCTCCGTGCCCTCGGTGGCCGCGCCGGCCGCGACCGGCACCGTGCCGTGGTGGATGCTCTGGTAGGTGATGATGGTCGCCTGGCTGCCGACGGCGAGGATGGCCATCACCGCCACGATCGCCAGGCCCTGCTTGGTGCTGCCCACCATCCGGCCGAACGTGCGGGGCAGGCTGAACGAGACCATGAGTATCAGGAAGATCTGGATCCAGTTCGTCCAGGTCGCGGGGTTCTCGAACGGGTGCGCGGAGTTGACGTTGTAGAAGCCGCCGCCGTTGGTGCCGAGCTCCTTGATGACCTCCTGCGAGGCGACCGGCCCGCCGGTGATCTGCTGGCTCTGCCCGGCCAGCGTGGTCACCCCGGTGTAGCCGTGCAGGTTCTGCACCATGCCCGCGACGATGAACACGACGGAGAAGACGACGGCGATGGGCAGCAGGACCCGCAGGCTGATGCGGACCACGTCCACCCAGAAGTTGCCGAGCTGGTCGGTCTTGTGCCGGGCGAACCCGCGCACCAGCGCGATCGCCACCGCGACGCCCACCGCGGCGGACACGAAGTTCTGCACCGCCAGCCCGGACATCTGCACCAGGTAGCCCATCGTGGACTCGCCCGAGTAGTTCTGCCAGTTGGTGTTGGTGATGAACGACGCCGCGGTGTTCCAGGCCAACGCCGGTTTGACGTTCGTCATACCCAGGCTGAGCCACAGGTGGGACTGCACCCGCTGGAACAGGTACAAGAACAGCACCGACACCGCGGCGAACGCCAGCATCGAGCGGGCGTACACACCCCACGACTGCTCGGCGTCGGGTTTGACGCCCACCAGCCGGTAGACGAGCCGCTCGGCCCGCAGGTGCCGCTTGCTGGTCACCGTCCGGTACATGTAGTCGCCGAACGGCCGGTACACCACGGCCAGCGCGACGGCCAGCACCACCACGAAGATGACCCCGGCGGCGGTAGAACTCATCAGAAACGCTCCGGGAACAGCAGGGCCACCACCAGGAACACCGTCAACAACACGGCCAGCACCAAGCCGGCCGCATTGGCTGCGCTCACAGCTTCTCCACCGCTTTCAGAATCAGGCCGAGAACCGCGAACACCGCGATCGTCAGCAGCACGAACACCACGTCAGCCATTCCTTCGCCTTTCCGTTCGGTCCGGGCCGGGCGGCCGGAAACCTGCCGAGCCGCGCCGGTGCTGGGCGGGCAGCGGCGGCACCCAGCCGTACACGCCGTTCTCGTAGAAGTCGGCGGCCGGTGGCGGGGCCGGCGAGACATCTTCGGCCGTCCAGTCGGCTCTGGCATGGCGCTGATACCGGCGCCGGCCAACCGCCAACCCGACGAACGCGGCGGCCGCGAACACCGCCAGCAGCACGCCGTCCGCAGCCCCGCGCCACTGCAGGTCGCCGCGGCCGTTGACCAGGAAACCGTTCGTGAACAGCCAGCCCATCGCCGCCGTGCAGGCCGCACCCGCGCCACTGGCCGTCAGCGCCGCACCCACGGCCACGAAGGCAGCGACCACCGCCGCCCTGCCCGCAAGATCGTGCCGGCTCACCCTCGTCGCGGCGGCCGTCCCCACCAGCACCGCAGTGAAACCCGCCGCCAGCGCGAAGCCGACCGGCATCCTCGACCCTGCGGACCCGCCAGGCCACATCAACGCCGGCGGGCGGGACACCCTGCCGGCCGCCCCGACCCAAGCCCGCTGAAAACGCGCCACGCGAAGATGAAACGGCCCGGACCGGCCGGGCGCGAGCGTTTCTACACGACTCCTACAGGTCTGGCCGGCGTTCCTTACGCATCCTCTACAGCCCGCCCCGGGCACTACGGAGTTTCTACGGCTTTGCCCGGTGTTCTGCACGCCCGCGTTACAGACCGAGCCGGGTAAGGCGCCCTAACGTTGTTGTGGAAACGTCGATAGGAGGCGTCCATCATGATGAAACTCCTCCTCGCGGTGGCCGCCGCTGTGGCCCTGCGAATGATGCTGGCCTGGTCGCTCACCCGCCACAAACCGGGCCGGACGCGCAGTGCCCCGATTCCGCTGGCGAAGCCGACGTGGCCGAGCGCTTGGGCGGCCGGGCCCGCCGCTCCGGGTGGATCACGCGTTTTGACGCGGGGCCGGTCACCCCGCCGTGGGCAGTCAGGTGAGGCCTTCGGCCAGCGGGCCGAGGGCCGACGCCGGGAAGTAAGGGGTCGCCTGATTAACCGCGCCAAAACGGCGGGGAATGCTTCGTCTAACGGAGGTTAGACGCAGTGGGGGCCTCTATCGTTCTGGGGTGGCCAAGCGACCTCCTCGGCAGCAGCAGGCAGCTGAGCGGGCTCGTCGTCGGCAGCGGGAGCGTCGAGATGGGCTGACGAGTGGCGGCTCTGCGGACTTGGTCGAGTATCGGGCGTGGGTCGGGTCGGTGCTGGAGCGTGCCCGGCGCGGGCTGGGCGTGGGCGACTCGGCCTGGTCGCAGATCGAGCAGGCGTGCCGGGGAAACCACCGTTTCCGGCTGGCGAGTTGGCGGCCGAGTCCGGCCCAGGCGGAGGTGTTTGCGCGGACGGCGGTCCTCGAGGAGTACGCGAGGTGGTTGGCCTGCGAGCGTGCCGTCACCATCGAAGCCGATGGGTCGGTGACGGTGCACGCCGAAGCGGTTGCCACGCTTGCCGAGCTGCCGGTGGACCCGTTCGAGGAGAACTGGGTGCAGACGGCCCAGCCGGCCTTCGCGGTGTACCTGCGCTGCTGCGACTACCTGGAAAGCCTCCCCGCCGATGACGAGCGCGCGGCTACGTGGCTGACGGATCTGCGTGCCTACAGCCGCCGATTCGGTCGGTGCGGCCAACTCGCGGTGGACGCAGCGATCGACAGCATGGTCAACAGCGAGTACGACGTCAGCGACATCGCGCCGGAGTTGCAGCGGTCGGGTCTGCTGGCGGCGGTGGCGGGTTGCGCCGACCGGTTCGACGCCGCGTATCGGCACGCCGAAGCACCCCGCCCGGCCACCGACGACGTCGCCGACCTGGTTACCACCGTCGCCGCGGTCGGGGCTTGGCTGGATAAACGGTCCGCGGGACCGGGCGTGGACGTCGCGGCCACCCCGTGACTGGCCCCTGGTCAGCAGCTGCCGCTAAGTCTTCTTAGCGGCAGCAGTTCGCGGCT
>Ga0302257_1000036_pt1 | contig 17283 bp, 8 predicted proteins | sample I_Fen_N1_4_FD_194566 | JGI IMG/M metagenome (GOLD analysis project Ga0302257, IMG submission 194566) | Peat permafrost microbial communities from Stordalen Mire near Abisko, Sweden - I_Fen_N1_4 | ecosystem: Environmental > Terrestrial > Soil > Wetlands > Permafrost | place: Sweden: Abisko...
CTACTACCCCAGCCGGGACCACAGCCCCAAGGACTTCGCCGAGTACCTGATGCCCGGGCCGAGGGAGGTGCCCGAGATCGACTGCGTGGTCCTGGAGATGCCCTCGTCCAACGGCCCGTACGGGGTCAAGGGCGTCGGCGAGATGACGGCGAACTCGCCGATCCCGGCCATCGTCAACGCCATCTACCACGCGTGCGGGGTGCGCATCGACAGCCTGCCGGTCACGCCGGAGGCGATCCTGCGCGGCCTCGACGCCCTCGCCTGACGGGACGCCCGGCGCCCACGAGACGCCGGCGGCCCGGACCACCAGATCGCCCAGCAAGGAGCAGCACGTGGGACAGATCACTACCTGGGATGAGTTCCCGACGGTCGAGTACGTCCGGGGCGTGTACCGGCAGACGGTCTCGGGCGAGAAGACCATGATGACCCGGATCGTGTACCGCGACGGAGTGGTGATCCCCGAGCACTCGCACGAGGCCGAGCAGATCATGCTGATCGAGCGCGGGCGGCTCTGGGCGAAGGTCGCCGACGAGGAGGCCGAGGTCGGGCCCGGGAGCCTGCTGGTCATCCCGTCCAACTGGGTGCACGCGTTCCGCCAGCTGGGCGACGAGGACGTCGTGTTCTACGAGTGCTTCGCCCCGATCCGGCTGGAGTACCTGGTCGGCTTCAAGGGACCCGACCCGTCGCTCGGCATGATGCACAAGGCATTCGACGCCTCGAACGAGTCGGATCGCAAGGTCTGAGACCGATGGCACCGCTCGAGATCCGTTCGCCGGAATCGTCGCGCTGGGACGTCGTCGCGCTGGGCGAGGTCATGCTGCGGCTCGATCCGGGGGAGGGCCGCATCGCGACCACGCGCGAGTTCCGGGCGTGGGAGGGCGGAGGCGAGTACAACGTCGCCCGCGGCCTGGCGCGCTGCTTCGGGCTGCGATCGGCGGTGGTCACCGCGCTCGCGGACAACCCGGTCGGGCGCCTGATCGAGGATCTCGTCCGGCAGGGCGGCGTGGACCGGTCCCTGGTCCGGTGGGTGCCGTACGACGGCGTCGGCCGGTCGGTGCGCAACGGCCTGAACTTCACGGAGCGCGGGTTCGGCGTCCGCGCCGCGCTCGGCGTGTCGGATCGCGGCCACACGGCCGCGTCCCAGATGCGGCCCGGCGAGGTCGACTGGGAGACGGTGTTCGGAAGGGACGGGTCGCGGTGGCTGCACACGGGAGGGATCTTCGCCGGGCTCTCCGACACGACGCAGGCGGTGGCCCGCGAGGCGATGGAGGCAGCCCGCCGGCACGGGACGGTCGTCTCCTATGACCTCAACTACCGGCCGTCGCTCTGGGCGGGGATCGGGGGTCAGGCGCGCGCGCGAGAGGTCAACCGCGAACTCGTCGGCCTGGTGGACGTGCTCCTGGGCAACGAGGAGGACTTCACGGCCGCACTCGGGTTCGCGGTCGAGGGGCTCGACCCCGGTCTCGCCGCGCTGGACCCGGCCAACTTCGGCCGGATGATCGGGGAGGTGGCAGCGGCGTACCCGGACCTCCGCGTGATCGCGACGACGCTGCGCAACGCGAGGACGGCGACGCGCAACGACTGGGGCGCCGTGTGCTGGGCCGACGGGGTGCTCCACGAGGCTCGCCGGCGGGCGGACCTGGAGATCCTCGATCGCGTCGGCGGCGGTGACAGCTTCGCGTCGGGGCTGATCTTCGGCTTCCTCGAGGGCCTCGGCCCGCAGGCGGCGGTCGAGTACGGTGCCGCGCACGGCGCCCTCGCGATGACCACGGCGGGCGACACGTCCATGGCCACCCGGTCCGAGGTGGAGCAGGTGATACGTGGCGGCGGGGCGCGGATCGCCCGCTAGGCTCTCGCGGTCGCGGCCGGCTCCTGGTCGCCCGTGGCGGTGGGCTCGGCGACGGCCGGCTCGGGCACGGCAGCCTCGGGCGTCGTCGCGGGGGGCACAAGCGACGTGGCGGCGATCCCGGCGAGCACCAGGGCGAAGCCCGCGAGGTCGATGGGGCCGAGCGACTCCTGGAGGAACACGGCGCCCGCGACGAGCCCGACCACGGGGATCGCGAGGAAGCCCATCGCCGACGTCAGGGGGCCGAGCGAGCGCGTGATGGACTGGCTGGCCCAGTTGGCGAACGCCGTGGCGATCGGTCCGCTGTAGAGCAGCACGAGGACCGTGGCGATGTCCCAATGGATCGCTCGGCCAGGCTCCAGGAGGAGCGCGGCCACCGCCACGGGGATGAGCGCGACCAGGAGCATCCAGGGCTGGAGGTCCAGCGGGCTCGACGCCCACGTGTGGCGCCGGATGTGGATCGTGACGCCGGCCCACAGGATCGCGTTGAAGATGAGCGCGAGCGTCCCGAGGAGCTCCGCGGGAACGCCCCAGTTGATGACCGACGGGTTGACGAGGACCAGGATGCCGCCCAGGCCCAGGACCAGCCCGATCGTCTCGTTGCGCCGCGGCTTGACGCGGAAGAACAGCCACATCAGGACCGCCACCCACAGCGGCATCGCATACAGCAGCACGGACGAGCGGCCGGCCGGGACCGCCTGCAGGGCGAGGTTCATGATCAGCACGCCGGCGCCGATCTGGGCCAGCCCCACCGACAGGACGATCGGCAGGTCTGACCGGGGAGGCCGCCTGATCCGCCGCTTCGCCCCCAGGATCGCGAGCATCGTGAGCAGGCCGGCGGCCAGCCGGAGCGCCGCGTACGTGAGCGGCGGCATGTAGTCGAGGCCCTTCTTGACCACCGCCCAGTGCACGCCCCACACGAGTGAGAGCAGGAACAGGAGGGTGAGCGCGGCCTTGCGGCTGTGAACGGCGGAGGGCGTCACGGCGCGAGAGCCGGCTGAAGGGGTCACCGGCACAGCGTATCCCACGGGACCGGCCCGGACGGCGGGCCCGACCAGGTTCGCGTGGCCGGCGAGGTCCGCGTGGCCGACGAGGTCAGCGCCGCCCGCTGGCTCCGGGTCCGTTTGCCGCCACCCATGCGTCGACGATCGCCGGGAGCTCGGCGTCGAAGCGCCTGATCTCCTCGGGCGTGACGGGTGCGTCGGTGATCGCCCGAGGCTCCGCCGGCTCTGCGAGGAACGTCGCATCCTGCAGCGCCCCTCCCGGGTCGAGCCGGGCGAGGGTGACCTGCTGGCCGCGCCACGTGTCGAGGTTCAGCGCGCGCCCGTCGTGGCTCAGCGTCGGCCGGTCCACCGGGGTGTGGCCGAACACGACCCGGGCGATCCCTGCCCGGCGGTACGGCTCCCACGCGTCGGCGTCCGGGAAGAGGTCGGGAGAGTCGAAGAACCCGCCCCGGATCCACAGCCGGTCGGCGCTGCGCTCGAACCGGTCCAGCGCCTGGAACGGGACCGGCCCGCCGTGGACGAGCAGAACGTCCCTCCAGCGGGCATACGGCGCGAACGTCCAGAGCGTCGGGATGAGGTCGGGAACCAGCTCGGTGACGCGGGCGGCGATCTCGCCCGACGACCGGCCGGCCCAGTCCTCCGGGTGCATGCCCGCGGCCAGCAGGGTCGCCCCGCCGCCGAACGTCATCAGCGCGCGGAAGATCTCCGGCTCGCCTCCCAGCCCGCCCAGGACTTGCGCCTCGTGGTTGCCCTCGAGGATGGCGACCATCCCGCCGGCCCGGGGCGCCTGCGCCCGGAGCGACGCGAGCCGCCGCACGAGCCCCACCGAGTCGGGGCCGCGGTCCACCACGTCGCCGGTGATGACGAGCGCCGTTCGGGCCGGTGCGGTCCACCGGTCGGCGCCATCGGTCAGGCCTGCCCTGGCGAGCAGCCGGTCCACAGCGCGCAGCTGCCCGTGGAGGTCGCTGCCGGCCCAGACCGTGAAATCGTCCGGGACCTGGATCGGGGGGACGTCGGGTGCAGCCATCGCGAGACGCAGGGTACATCCGCGCTCGTGCGCAGGTCACCTCGGTCGCCCCGGGGCCGTGCGGGCGCGGATGGATCAGGCGGTTCAGCCCACGCGCCTGAACGCGAGCAGCCGCGTGGGCTCCCCCAGGGAGAGGGTGTCCCCGGTGACGGACGCGTGCAGCGTGTCGTCGTCGAGGTGGATCGTGTCGGAGTCGCCGACCGACCACCGGCCCACGTGCGTGCCGGCCCTCGGCGAGGTCGCCACGGCGGACCCATCGGCCCGGAACTCGTAGGTGACGTCCATCAGGTCGCTCCGCCACGATCCCAGGATCGCCTGGTCCAGGGGACCGGCCGGCGGGGACTGGGGAGGTTGGGGCGAGGCATCCGGGGTGGCGGACATCGCGTCTGCCTGGTCCAGCATCGCCCGCGCCTGCGCGGCGGTGGCCGGGTCACCGGACGCCGCTGCCCGCTCGAGCGCGGCATGGACGATGCCGGGAATCTGCGGGGGCGGGGCCGCTGCGACCTTCTCCAGGTTGACGATCCGGTCGGAGTCGCCCAGCAGGTAGACGCGGACGACGCCGTCCTCGGGCGCCGCCTCCCATTGCTCGCGCGAGACCGTGAAGCTCCGGTCGCCCACCAGGAGGTAGTACTCGTACTCGTTGCCGGGGCTGATGTGGCCCGAGTCGGTGTCCCGTCGGTCGCGGCGGTCGCGGCGGAAAGGCCCCTCGAGGGACGTCACCCTGCCCGCGGCCGCCGCGGCGGCCTTCGCCTGCGAGCCGCGAATCCCCCCGAACCAGGTGACGACCGCGCCGAAGGCGAGGATCGCGGCACCGACCGCGAGCGGCTCCAGGCGGCCACCGGGGATCCGTCCGGACACGGCGCCGAATAGGATCACGGCCCCGAACCCCATGACGGCGATCCCGGCGAACAGGAGGTTCCTCCGGTCCGACGCCGCCTCCGCGCGGTAGATGACAACCTGGTCGGGCGTGAGGCGCCCGGACCGGTTCGCATCGAGGGCGGTGGGCGGGAACGGTTCTGCTGCCACGGGACGCTCCTCAGCTGGGTGGCGAAGCGTAACCGAACCGGCCGCCACACCGGACCGGTGTCCCGGTGGAGGGCGGAAGGCACGGGTTGGTGGATCCGATCCAGGTCTTGCCCGACCGGCAAACGCACAGTGGCGTGGCGCAGACCCGTCCCCGATCCGTTCTGCAGACCCTGGCTTCGACGCGTCAGCCGGGCGTGACGGGCCCGGGTGCCCCGTCCGGCACACCCCGCGTCGCCTGCTGCACCGCGCGCGCCAGGAGATCGAAGATCGGGGCGACCTGGTTGAGCAGCTGGCCGTTCTCGCCGTAGATCGACAGGTTCGTGCCGTGGAGCACCCTCGAGGCGGCCTCAACGATCTGGGGCGCCTGCTCCACGGGCAGCATCTCCAGGCGCAGGTCCTGGCGCGCACGCTCGAGCAGGAGCTCGGTCTCGACATCGAACGCCCTGACCTGGTTCTGGAGCTTGCGCAGCTCCAGCTCCTCGCGCAGGATGCCGCTCTCCGTGGCGATCCTGAGCAGGCGAACCGGTGCCTCCGCGTTGACTCGATCCTGCTCGGCGTCCATCTGGCTGTGCAGGCGCTCCTGCTCCAGCCTGAGGGCCTGCTGGTCGGTCGCCAGGCTCTCCGCCTGCATCCGGCGCCCGCGAGCAAGCTGCGCCAGCTCCATCTCCTCCTGGCGCCGCAGCGTGTCCCGATCGGCGGCCAGCTTCTTCTCCTGCACCCGACCCTCTGACACCAGCTCCGCGAGCCGGATCTCCTCCTGCGACCGGATGTTGGACTGGTCGCTCTTGAGCTTGATCTCGTTGCGGACCTCGGCCTCGAGCTGCTGGCGCAGCTGGGCATCGACGATGAAGACCTGCGCCACCCTGGCGACCTCGACCTCGATGCCCCAGGCGCTCGCCTGCGCGTCCTCGCCGTGGATGGTTGCCTGCAGGGCGGCCTCGACGACCCCGCTCAGGGTCGTCTTGCGCTGCTCGATGCACTCGGCCATCGTCATGTGCGAGACGGCGTGGCGCAGCTCGCCCAGGCAGATGTGGGTGAGCAGCGTGCTGATCTGCCCGACGCCGGCCCCGGAGCTGAAGTCGAACAGGCGCGCCGCGGCACCCGGATCGGTGATGCGGTAGATGACGATGCCCTTGAACCGCAGGGGGATGCCGTCCCTGGTCTCCTGGGTGAACTCGAAGGCGGCCTCCTGCTTGGTGCTGGGCACGAGCACGAAGATGGTGCCTGGGCGCAGGAACACCGAGACCGCCGAGCCCCGGTTCTCCAGCGTTCCCTTGCGGCCAACCAACAGGTACTGGTTCGGACCCGCCTTGACGGACGGCATGCGCGAATACCTCCCACTCGGTCCCGTGGATGCTCACCTGGCTGGTGTCCGGGCGGCCCCGATCCGCGGGCCGCCCAAGGAGCTCCCCGGTGCGGACGGGGCGGATCGGAAGGGACGTGCCGCCACGCCGGGCTCGGCCACGCAGAACACCCTTGCGGGTCCCGGGGCTGCATGGCCGTCGCACGCTGGAAGCGAACCACCAAACGTCATGTCCGGCTATCGAACGAAAGTCCTGCCGGCCGGGATCGCGGAGCCTCGGCCGGCGCCCCGACAGGTCGCTCACGGGGCCCGCACACCCGTCCCCTGTATGATCGGGGCGTGAACATGGAGACGGTGATGCAGCGAGACCCGGTCACCCCCTGAGGCGTCCGCGCGCTCTCCTCGCGATCGCCGGGACGGGCGAATCGATGGCTCGATGGTCGATCGGCAGGGCGCCCGATGCGCTCGGTGATCCCGGGGAGCCGATCGTCGCGGAGCTGTTCAGCGCGGAACGCCTGGAGCAGCACGCGGAATCGCTGGCCGCGGCACAGACCGTCACGGATGAGCCCGGCCGGGGCCGGCCGATCCTCCCCCGGCTCGCCGACAACGGGCACTTCCTCCTGGAGGCGTACCGGACCCTCGCGGGTTCGATCCGGGACGAGCGCTCGATCACGCCGGCCGCCGAATGGCTCGTCGACAACTTCCACATCGTCGAGGAGCAGGTCCGCGAGATCCGGGACGACCTTCCCGACACCTATTACCGGGAGCTCCCCAAGCTCGCCGATGGCCCGCTCGCGGGCTACCCGCGCGTCATCGGTCTCGCGTGGGCCTACGTCGCGCACACGGACAGCCGCTTCGACCCGGAGACGCTGCGCAGGATGGTGGCGGCCTACCAGCGGGTCGAGCCGCTGACGATCGGCGAGCTGTGGGCGATCGCGATCAGCCTGCGCATCGTCCTCGTCGAGAACCTGCGGCGCTCGACCGAGCGGATCGTCCTGAGCCTGTCGGCCCGCGAGACGGCAGACCGCCTGGCCGACCGCCTGCTCGGCCTCGACGGCCCGGGACCCGGCGCCAGGGCGTCGGCGCTGCCGCGGCTCAGCGACGTCCGGCTCCCGACCGCGGCCCGCGTGCAGCTCTTCCAGCGGCTCCGTGACCAGGATCCGGCCACGACCCCCGCGCTCGGCTGGCTCGAGGAGCACCTCGTCGCCGAGGGGACGACGGCCGAGGAGACGGTCCGCGGCGAGCACCAGCGCCAGGCCGAGATGAACGTGACCGTGCGCAACGTGATCATGAGCATGCGGCTGCTCTCGTGGTTCGACTGGGCCACCTTCGTCGAGAGCACCAGCCTGGTCGACGAGGCCCTCCGCTCCGGGGGACTGTTCGGGGCGATGGACTTCGCCACGCGGGACCGGTACCGCCATGCGGTCGAGGTGCTGGCGCGCCGATCGGGCCGGACCGAGGTCGAGGTTGCGGCCGCAGCGGTCGGCGCGGCCGGGGCGGCCGAGGTCGCGGACGCCGGTCCACTCGAGACCGGCGGGGAAGGCCGGCCCGCCGGGGACCGGCCGAGCGAGGCGGACGCCGGCTACTACCTCATCGGCGAGGGCCGCTCCGCCTTCGCCCAGTCGCTGGGCGTACCGCTGCAGCCGGGCGCCCGGATGCGACGCGCGTTCGCCGCCTCGGCCCGACCTTACGTGGCGTCCGTCGTGCTGGTGACCCTCCTGCTGGTCGCCCTCCCACTCCTCGCGGGTGCCGCAGGACAGGGCCTGGCGCTGCTCCTGCTGGGCGTCCTGGCGCTCGGACCCGCGTCCGACCTCGCGATGGCGCTGGTCAACCGGGTCGTCACGGGCCGGCTCGGCCCGGCGGCGCTCCCCCGGCTCGAGCTGAAGGACGGCGTCCCGTCCGACCTGCGCACGCTGGTCGCGGTCCCGACGCTCCTCGTGAGCGAGGCGGACGTCGAGGAGCAGGTCCGCCGCCTCGAGATCCACTTCCTGGGCAATCCGGACGGGGACATCCGGTTCGCGCTGCTGTCGGACTGGCTGGACGCCCCGACCGAGAGCGTGGACGGCGACGAGGAGCTGCTCTCCACGGCGGCAGCCGCGATGGACAGCCTGAACGCCCGGCACGGCGAGGCTCCGGGCGGTGGGGCGAGGTTCCTCCTGTTCCACCGCCGGCGGCGATGGAACGAGGTCGAGGGCCGCTGGATGGGCTGGGAGCGCAAGCGCGGGAAGCTGCACGAGCTGAACGCGCTGCTCCGCGGCTCGCGCGAGACGGACATCCTCACGTCGGCGCGCGCCGCCTCGACGCCGCCCGGGGGCGTCAGGTACGTGGTGACGCTCGACGCCGACACGCGCCTGCCACGCGGGGCAGTGGCCAGCCTGGTCGGCACCATCGCCCACCCCTTGAACCGGCCCAGGCTCGACCGGGTCCGCGGCCGGGTCACGCATGGATACGGCATCCTCCAGCCGCGCATCACGCCCACGCTCCCTGCCGAGCACGACGCCTCGGTGTTCCAGCGCGTCTACTCCGGGCCCGCAGGCATCGATCCCTACTCGTCGGCCGTCTCGGACGTCTACCAGGACCTGTTCGGCGAGGGGAGCTACACCGGCAAGGGCATCTACGACATCGACGCGTTCGAGGGGGCGATGGAGGGGCGGGTTCCCGACAACGCGCTCCTGAGCCATGACCTGTTCGAGGGCACGTTCGCGCGTGCCGGGCTCGTCACCGACGTGGAGCTGTTCGACGAGTTCCCGTCGCACTACCTCGAGTCGGCCGCCCGCCAGCACCGCTGGGCACGCGGCGACTGGCAGCTCCTTCCGTGGATCCTCGGGCGCGCCCGGGACGCCGATGGAGCGCGCGCCCGGGGATCGGTCCCCGGCCTTGGCCGCTGGAAGATGCTGGACAACCTGCGGCGCACGATGTCCGCCCCCCTCACGATCGCGACCCTGATCGTCGCGTGGACCCTACCCTCCGTGCCAGCAGCGGCCTGGACCGCGTTCGTCCTCGGGGCCCTGATCATCCCGGCCGCGATCCCCGTCGTCCAGGGCCTGCTGCCCCGTCGCCAGGGAATCTCGAAGCGCAGCCACGCTCGCGCCGTCGCCTCGGACATGGCGGTCGCGGCCACGCAGGTCGGCCTCGACCTCACGCTCCTGGCCCACCAGGCCGCCCTGATGGCGGACGCCATCGTGCGCACGCTGGTGCGGCTCGCGATCACGCGACGCAACCTCCTGGAGTGGACAACTGCGTCGCAGACAAAGGGAAGCCTCGACCTGGGCCTGGCCGGGTTCTACCGCCGAATGGCCGGTGGGGTCCTCATCGCGGCCGCCTCAGGCCTCGTGATCGTGGCCCTGAAGCCGTCGGCCCTCCCGGTCGCGCTGCCGTTCCTCGTGCTCTGGCTGCTATCGCCGGCCATCGCCCGCTGGGTCAGCATGCCGCCTCCCGCCGCGCCGGGGCACCAGCTCTCGACCGTCGACGCGCAGACCCTCCGTCTTCTCGGCCGGCGGACATGGCGGTTCTTCGAGGAGTTCGTGGGACCGGCGGACCACGCGCTACCGCCCGACAACATCCAGGAGGAGCCCCAGGAGGTCGTCGCCCACCGCACGTCGCCCACGAACATCGGCATGTACCTCCTGGCGGTCCTCACCGCTCGCGACTTCGGATGGATCGGGACGCTGGAGGCCATCGAGCGGCTGGAGGCGACCCTCGCCGTCATCGCCCGGCTGGAGCGGCACCGGGGCCACCTCTACAACTGGTATGACACCCGGGACCTGCGCCCCCTCGACCCGCCGTACGTCTCGTCGGTCGACAGCGGGAACCTGTGCGCGGCGCTGCTGGTGGTCGCGAACGGGTGCTACGAGATGCTGGACCGGCCGCTCCCCACCGCAGAGGCGCTGGCCGGGGTCGGCGATGCCCTGGAGCTCTCACGGCAGGCGGCCACGGCGATGGGCGACGGGCGGCGGACGCAGACGGTGGGCATGCGCGACCTCGCGGCGGCACTCGCGGCGTTCGCGGTGGTGCCGGATCCCGGGACGCCGGCCGCGTGGAGAGACATCCTCGGCCGGCTCGGGACGGATGCGCGGACCCTCGCCGATGTGGCATCCGCCCTCACCGCGGAGCGCGGCGACGGCGCCGGCGGCGAGCTTGCCACGTGGACCGAGAACACCCGCCGGACCGTCGAGAGCCATGCGCGTGACCTCGAGCTGTTGCGCCCGGCATTCGCCGCCCGTCCCGGTGAGGCCGAGCCCGCGGCGTTCCCCGGGCTGGGCGAGCTCCTCGACATGCAACCCGCGGATCCGGCGGGCGACGGGTCCGTCGGCGTCGCCGTCGCCCGCCGCCTGGCGGCGATCTCCCGCCGCGCGATGGAGCTGTTCGCGGAGACGGAGTTCGGGTTCCTCTTCGATCCGACCCGCAAGCTGTTCTCGATCGGGTACCGGGTGACCGACGGCTCGCTCGATCCCAGCTACTACGACATGCTCGCGTCCGAGGCCCGGACCACGAGCTTCCTCGCGATCGCCAAGGGTGACGTGCCCGTCGAGCACTGGTTCCACCTCGGCCGGAACCTGACACCCGTGGGCCGGGGCTCGGCGCTCATCTCCTGGTCGGGGTCGATGTTCGAGTACCTCATGCCCGCGCTGGTGATGGACGCGCCAGCCGGCGGCCTGCTCGACCAGACCTACGAGCTCGTCGTGGCGCGCCAGATGAGCTACGCGGCGGAGCGGGGCGTGCCGTGGGGGATCTCCGAGTCGGCCCTCAACGCGCGGGACCTCGAGCGTACCTACCAGTACTCGAGCTTCGGCATCCCCGGCCTGGGCCTGAAGCGCGGTCTCGCCGAGGACGTCGTGATCGCCCCGTACGCGACGGCGCTCGCCGCGATGGTCCAGCCCGAGGCGGCCGTCGCGAACATCGTCCGCCTCGCCGCCGCCGGAGCGGGAGGGCGGTACGGGCTTCACGAGGCGCTCGACTACACGCCGCGACGGCTGCCCGAAGGGGAGTCCGTGGCGGTGGTGAAGAGCTACATGGCGCACCACCAGGGCATGGCGCTGGTCGCGATCGGCAACGTCCTCAACGGCCGGGCGATGGTGCGCCGCTTCCACGCCGAGCCGATCGTCCAGGCGACCGAGCTCCTCCTCCAGGAGCGGGTGCCTCGCGACGTTCTCGTCGCCCGCCCGCGCGCCGACGAGGTCAAGAGCGCCGCCGAGGTGCGCGACCTCGTCCCGCCCGTCCTGCGTCGCTTCACCTCCCCGCACGACCAGACGCCACGAACCCACCTTCTGTCGAACGGCCGCTACGCGGTGATGGTGACGGCCGCGGGGTCTGGCTACAGCCGGTGGGGTGATCTCGCGGTCACCCGCTGGCGCGAGGACGTGACCCGCGACTCGTGGGGCAGCTACCTCTTCCTCCGGGACACGGGGAGCGGGGCCGTCTGGTCCGCCGGTCACCAGCCGAGCGGCGTCGAGGCGGACAGCTACGACGTCCGCTACTCCGAGGAGCATGCCGAGTTCTCACGCCGGGACGGCTCGATCGTGACGGCCATGACCATCGTGGTCTCCGCGGAGCACGATGCCGAGATCCGTCGCGTGTCGCTGACCAACCTCGGGTCGCAGGCGCGCGAGATCGACCTCACGTCGTACGCGGAGATCGTCCTCGCGCCATTCGCCGCCGACCTCGCGCACCCCGCCTTCGGGAACCTGTTCGTCGAGACGGAGTTCGTCCCGGAGATCGGCGCGATCCTCGCCACCCGGCGGCCTCGATCGAGCGACGAGCGGCAGGTCTGGGCGGCGCACGTCCTCGTCGTGGAGGACCAGGCGCCGGCGCCCCTGCAGTACGAGACGGACCGGGCCCGCTTCCTCGGGCGTGGCCGGACCGTCCGGTCCCCCATCTCGGTGCTCGATGGCCGGCCTCTGTCGAACACGGTGGGCGCCGTGCTGGACCCGATCTTCAGCCTGCGCTGCCGCGTGTCGGTCGCCGCCGGCGAGACGGCGCACGTCACCTTCTCGACCGTGGTCGCGGAGTCGCGTGGTGATGTCCTCGACCTCGCGGACAAGTACCGCGAGAGCGCCACCTTCGAACGCGCGGCGACGCTGGCCTGGACCCAGGCGCAGGTCCAGCTCCGGCACCTGGGCATCGAGGGAGACGAGGCGCACCTGTTCCAGCGACTGGCGAACCGGGTCCTGTACTCGGACCTCACGCTCCGGCCGGCGCCGAGCGTCCTGGCACGCAACGAGAGGGGCGCGCCGGGGCTGTGGGCGCACGGCATCTCCGGCGACCTGCCGATCGTCCTCGTCCGGATCGATCAGGCCGACGACATCGACATCGTCCGCCAGCTGCTGCGTGCGCACGAGTACTGGCGCCTCAAGCTCCTCGACGTGGATCTCGTGATCGTCAACGAGCACGGGGCCTCGTACGCGCAGGAGCTCCAGGACGCGCTCGAGACCGCGGTGCGGTCGAGCCAGTCCACCGTTCGGCCCGAGCACTCCTATGCCCGTGGAAGGGTGTACGTCCTTCGCGGCGACCAGCTCTCGGCGGACGATCGGACGCTCATGCAGGCGGTCGCCCGGGCGGTGCTGCTGAGCCGGGGCGGGACGTTGGCCGACCAGGTGCTGCGGTTGGAGCGGCCGGTGAGGACGCTCCGCGCTCGAACCGCCCCGGCCGTCGCCCGGCGAGAGCCGCCGTTCACCCCGCCGCGCCCGGAGCTCGAGTTCTTCAACGGGCTCGGCGGGTTCGCCGAGGAGGGACGGGAATACGTGACGATCCTCGGCCCCGGGCAGTCGACGCCGGCGCCCTGGCTCAACGTCATCGCGAACGAGTCGTTCGGGTTCACCGTCTCGGAGTCCGGTTCCGGGTACACCTGGTCCGGAAACAGCCGCGAGAACCAGCTCACCCCGTGGTCCAACGACCCGGTGTCCGATTCCCCGGGCGAGGCGATCTACATCCGCGACGACGAGGACGGCGCGCTGTGGAGCGTCGGGGCGCTCCCGATCCGCGACGAGGAGTCGACCTACCTCGCCGGTCACGGGATGGGCTACAGCCGCTTCGAGCACGAGCGCGACGGGGTGCGCCTCGACCTGGTGCAGTTCGTGCCGGCGGATGAGCCGGTCAAGGTGTCGGTGCTGACCATCGAGAACCGGTCCGGCCGCTCCCGGCGGCTGTCCGTTACCGCATATGCGGAGTGGGTGCTCGGCACGGCCCGGGGCGCCGCCGCGCCGCAGATCGTGACCACCCTCGATGCGACGACCGGCGCGATCCTCGCCCGCAACGCCTGGAACACGGAGTTCGCCGGCCGGGTGGCGTTCCTCGACCTCGGTGGGCGCCAGGCCGCCTGGACGGCCGACCGGACGGAGTTCGTGGGGCGCAACGGCGCCCTGGACCGCCCGGCCGGGCTCGAGCGCGGCCACCGGCTGAAGGGCGCAGTGGGCGCGGGGCTGGATCCCTGCGCAGCCCTGCAGACCAGCTTCGAGCTGGCGGTCGGTGAGCGTACGCAGGTGGTCGTCCTGCTCGGGGAGGCCGCGGGCGCCGGCGCCGCCGCGGAGCTGATCGCACGCACGCGCGCGTCCGATCTGGCGGCGGCGCTGCGCACGGTGAGGACACGCTGGGACGACCTCGTGGCCAACGTCCAGGTCCGGACGCCCGACCGGTCGATGGACATCATGCTCAACGCCTGGCTCCTCTACCAGACCCTCTCGTGCAGGGTCTGGGCGAGGACCGCCCTGTACCAGGCCGGGGGCGCCTACGGGTTCCGCGACCAGCTCCAGGACGTGATCGCGCTCACCACGGCGCGGCCGGACCTGACGAGGGAGCAGCTGCTGCGGGCCGCTGCGCACCAGTTCCCCGAGGGTGACGTCCAGCACTGGTGGCATCCACCGTCCGGCCGCGGGGTCCGAACGCGGATCTCGGACGATCGCCTGTGGCTGCCCTACGTGGCCGGCCGCTACCTGGCGGTGACGGGCGATGCCGGGGTCCTGGACGAGGTCGTGCCGTTCATCGAGGGGCCCGGGCTCGGGGCCGGCCAGATGGACTCGTACTTCCAGCCGGAGATCTCCGCCGAGTCGGCCTCCCTGTTCGAGCACTGCGCCAGGGCGATCGACGTGAGCCTGGGCGTGGGCGCTCACGGCCTGCCGCTGATGGGGTCCGGTGACTGGAACGACGGCATGAACAGGGTCGGCCAGGACGGGCGCGGCGAGAGCGTCTGGCTCGCCTGGTTCCTGCACGTGGTGATCGGCGAGTTCGGGCCCATCGCCGAGGCGCGCGGTGAACGGCAGCGCGTGTCACGCTGGCGGGCCCACGCGACGGCCCTGACGCAGGCCCTGGAGCGCGAAGGCTGGGACGGCGACTGGTACCGCCGCGCGTACTTCGACGATGGCACGCCACTCGGGTCCGCCGTGAACGCTGAGTGCCGGATCGACTCCATCGCCCAGTCCTGGAGCGTGCTCTCCGGCGCCGGGGATCCGGATCGCGCGCGCCGTGCGATGGCGGCCGTCGAGGAGTTCCTTGTCCGTCGCGGGGATGGGCTCGTCCTGCTGTTCGCCCCGCCGTTCGACCGGTCCGACGTCGATCCTGGGTACATCAAGGGCTACCTGCCGGGCGTCCGTGAGAACGGCGGCCAGTACACCCACGCCGCCATCTGGTCGGCACTGGCGTTCGCGGAGCTCGGCGACGGGGACAAGGCGGGGGAGCTGTTCTCGCTCCTCAACCCGATCAACCACGCGAGCACGCGGGCCGGCGTGCATCGCTACAAGGTCGAGCCGTACGTCATGGCCGCGGACGTGTACGCCGAGCCGTCGCACGTCGGACGGGGCGGCTGGACGTGGTACACCGGGTCGGCCGGGTGGATGTACCAGGCGGGCATCGGATCGATCCTGGGCTTCAGGGTGCGTGGGACCGTGCTCCTGGTCTCGCCTTCCATCCCGCGGGCCTGGCCCGGCTACGAGATCGACTTCCGCTACCACTCGAGCCGGTACGAGGTTGTCGTCGAGAACCCGCACGGCGTGAGCGGCGGCATCGCCTCGGCGTGGCTGGACGGGCAGGTCCTCGACGGACCCGGGGCGGCCATCCCGCTGACCAACGACGGCGCGACGCACCGCGTGCGGATCGTGCTGGGCAGGGAGCCTGCCGAGCCGGCATGAGCGCCGGTGCCCGTCTCGTGACGGGTCGCCGGGCGGATCTGGGTTAGGCTGGCGCTCGCCTACCGTCATCCATTTCGGACGATGCTACAGGGACCCGTCCGACCGAACCTCATCACCAGCCCCGAGGCGCCAGCACGCACTCCCTCTGAGCGCCCCGGGGTTCAACCGGCGAATCCCCCCAGACTCAGGAGCATCCATGCGCAAACTCACCCTGCTCGCGCTCGCCATCGGCGCGGCCGCCATCCTCGCCGCCTGCGGCGGGGGCAACTCGGATGCCCTCACGGGCAAGACCTGGCAGCTGACCGCGATCACCGAGAAAGTCCCGGCGTTCCAGGGCGTCATCCCGCCCGCCGACCAGGACAAGTACCAGGTCATCTTCAACACCGACGGCACGTTCACCGGGACGGCCGACTGCAACCAGATCGCCGGCACCTACAAGACCAGCGGCTCGAACAAGATCACAATCACCCCCGGCATCTCCACCATGGCGCTCTGCCCGGACGGCTCGTTCGACACCCTGTTCGTGCACGGCCTCGGCCAGGCGTCCACGTGGGCCATCGGGGCCGACGGGTTGACGATCACCCTGGCCAACGAGGGCACCATGACCTTCGTCGAAGCCAAGGCGGCGACAGCCGCGCCGGCAGCCTCTGCGGCATCCACCGCCAAGCCGACCGCGGCCCCGACCGCCAAGCCGACCGCGGCCCCGACCGCCAAGCCGACCGCGGCCCCGACCGCCAAGCCCACCGCGGCACCGACCACGGCCCCTGGCGCGACCCCCGCGCCCAGCCCGGTCACCGGCCTCATCGGCAAGGCGTGGCAGCTGACCGCCATCACCGAGAAGGTCCCGGCCTTCCAGGGTGTGATTCCTGACGCCCAGCAGGCGAACTACACCATCGAGTTCAAGACCGACGGGACGTTCTCGGCCAAGGCCGACTGCAACACCCTCTCGGGCACCTTCACCACCGCCGATCCGACGACCGCCTCGGGCGACCTGACGCTCGTGCTCGGTCCGGCGACGCTCGCCGCCTGCGCCGACGGCTCGTACTCGGACCTCTACATCGTCGCCCTCAGCAACACCGCGAGCTACGCGATCGCCAACAGCCAGCTGACGATCACGCTCAAGGACCAGGGCACGCTCACCTACAAGTAGGACCCCCGAAGACCTCGAGGCCGCTGCGGGCACGGTGCCGGCGGCGGCCCCTCTCGTTGCCAGCAACGCTGTCGTCCGGATACCACTGCGATCCGGATAAGGAATCGCAAGCAGGCATCGCCTATCACCGAACTCTCAGACAGTTCGGCGAGCGTGGTGTCCAGACAGCCCGTGTTCAATCGCGCCGACAGGTGTGGGCGCCCCGGGCGAGAGGAAGCCCCGCATGACCGACCCGAATTCCGCGCCGACCGGCGCGCCGCAGCAGCCGGACGGGCTCGTCCCGCCCCCGCCCCCCTGGGCGCCGTCCCCGGCCGAGTCGCCGACCGACCCGTTCGTCCCGACCTTCGCCCCGCCGGCGGGCCCCACGACCTTCGCCGCGCCAGCCGACCCGACGCCCGCGTCCTGGGGCCAGCCCGCGTTCGCCCAGCCCTCGTTCGCCCTGCCCGAGCCCGCAGCGCCCGCCCCGAAGGCTCCCGCCCCCCGCCGCTCTGCCGGCGTCGGCATGGTCGTGGGCGCCGTCCTGGCAACGGCAGTCCTCACGTCCGGGGGAACCTACCTCGCAATCCATGCCGCCGGCGTCGGCAACACCGCCGCGACCCAGCCGCCGGCCTTCACGACGACCGCCGCGGGCCCCGGCACCAAGCCGACGCAGGCCCCGACGGCCGCTGGCCCGGGTACGCAGGGCCCGGCAGCGACTGCCGCGCCCGTCGCCCCGGCCGCCCCGGCTGCGGGCGGTCAGGCGAACGTCGTCAACATCGTCAAGGCCGTCAGCCCCGCCGTCGTCACGATCGTCGCCGATGGCGTCACC
>Ga0302257_1000041_pt1 | contig 17012 bp, 16 predicted proteins | sample I_Fen_N1_4_FD_194566 | JGI IMG/M metagenome (GOLD analysis project Ga0302257, IMG submission 194566) | Peat permafrost microbial communities from Stordalen Mire near Abisko, Sweden - I_Fen_N1_4 | ecosystem: Environmental > Terrestrial > Soil > Wetlands > Permafrost | place: Sweden: Abisko...
TGAGACGTTCCTGCGCGGGGTCGCGGGCAGCGCGGCCTGGGACCGCCTGCCGCCCCGGAGCCGCGCCTACCTTGCCGACGAGGGGGACGGCGCCGCCGCCGACGCCGGCCTGGCCGGCGTCCGGCCGGACGACCTGCCCGGGATCGTCGCGCCGGTGACCATCCTGGCGGGCGGCGCCAGCGAGCCGTTCTACGGGCCGATCGCGGACGCCCTCGCGGCTCGCATCCCCGGCGCCCGCCGGGATACGCTCGACGGCCTCGGTCATCCCGCTCCCATCACGCACCCGGCAGCCGTGGCCGCCGCCATCCGCGCGGCGCTCGCCTCGGCCGGCCTCGTCACCGAACCGCCCCTCGTCACCGAACCGCCCCTCGACGCGGAACCCAGCGCCGCCATCGAACCGCCAGCCGACCCCGACCCGGAGCGCCCCGCATGACCCCAGCCCCGCCGCCCGACCACACCCCGTCCGGTGCCTCCACCGGGGCCGGCAACGCCGCCGCCCAGCCCGAGGTCCAGGTCATGTTCGACCGGATCGCGCCGCGGTACGACCTGATGAACCTGCTCATCTCCGCGTTCCAGGAGCCACGCTGGCGAAGGCGCCTCGTCAGGCGCGCCGGCCTGCGCCCCGGCGGCACTGCGCTCGACGTGGCGTCCGGCACCGGCAAGGTGGCCGCGGACCTCCACCGGCGCGTCCAGCCCGGCGGCCGCGTCCTGGGGGTGGACCTCTCGCCCGGCATGACCGCGGTCGCCAAGCGGCGGTACGCGGACCGGCCGGGGCTGACCTACGTCGTAGGCGACGCCCTGGCGCTGCCGACCGACGATGCCTCCTTCGATGCCGCGACGATCGCCTTCGGCATGCGCAACCTCCCGGACTACCGGCAGGGGTTCGCCGAGATGGCGCGCTCGGTGCGACCGGGCGGAAGGGTGCTGTGCCTGGAGATCGCCCGGCCCCGGAGCCGCCTGGCCCGGTTCATGCGCTGGTGGTTCGACCGGATCGTGCCGGTCATCGGGCGGATCGCCGGGCAGGGGAGCGCGTACGGGTACCTGGTCAAGAGCGTGCAGGCCTACCCGTCCCCGGAGCGGATCGCGGAGATCATGGGCGAGGCGGGCCTCGTGAACGTCCGGTGGCGGGGGCTGACCGGCGGCATCGTGACACTGCACGAGGGGACCGTCCCGCCCGGGCGCTGACGCGCCGACCCACTGTGATCACGCAAATCGTCGCCCGGCTTGACACGCGCTATGTAGCGATATATCGTGATGCCGCGCGACGTAGCGCAACAATCTACAGGAGGAACACGATGTTCCGATCAACTTCCCACCCCCAGGGCCGCCCGCACCACCGGGATCCCCGGGAAGGACAAGGCCGGGGGCCCATGCCCTTCGGCTTCCGGGGTCCGGCCGGTCGCGAAGGCTGGGGCCGCGGCGGGATCCGGCGCGGCGAGATCCGTCCCCTGATCCTCGCCGTGCTGACGGTCAAGCCGATGCACGGATACGAGATCATCCAGGCACTCGAGTCCCAGAGCGGCGGCCGCTGGCGGCCGAGCGCCGGCTCGATCTACCCGGCCCTCCAGCAGCTCGCCGACGAGGGACTGGCCACGAGCGAGGAGATCGACGGCCGGCGGACCTACACCCTCACGGAAACGGGTCGCGCGGCGGCCGCCTCGAGCCCTGCCCCGAGGCACTGGAAGGACGCGTCGTCAGACGGTGAGCCCGACCTCCGTCAGCTGTTCCGGCAGGTCATGGAGGCCACGATGCAGGTCCAGCGCGTGGGCACTCCGCAGGCGCGTGAGGAGACGACCCGGATCCTCGTCGATGCCCGCCGGCAGCTCTACCGCCTGCTGGCAGACGACGGCGACGAGCCGGCACCGGAAGCCTGACCCGGCGCAGCCGCTGACCGTCCGACCTCCCGCGGTACCGCCGACCGTACCGGACCGCACCGGACCTCCGCGCCATGGCGGCTGGGGCATCCAGCGCGCAGCGTGGCAGATGGAGCGCCCCTCCACAGCCATGGAGTCACCATCGTGCCGCGTATCACCAGCCGCGTGTTCACCGACCTGGCGGTCTGGATGACCGGTTTCGGGCTCGCGATCGGCCTCGTCTTCCCGCCGTTCTGCCTGCTCCTCGGCCTCCCCGCCGCGTCGGTGCTGACGCCGGTCTTCTTCGCCTCGACCCTGGCGGCAGGGCTGGCGGTCGGGGCCGTGAACTTCGCCCTGGCGCGACTCGTCGTCGGACGCCGGTTCCGGCACCTGGCCACGGCGATGACGACCGTCGAGTCGCAGCTGGCATCCGCCGTGTACACCCAGGACTGGAGCGGATGCGACCCCGAGCGATGTGCGCTTGCCGTTGACTCCGACGACGAGGCCGGCGCCACGGCGCAGGCCTTCAACAGCCTGATCCGCACGCTTGCGAAGAGCCACGCGGTGGAGACCGCGATGCACGACTTCAGCGGCGTCCTGTCCCGGGAGTTCGAGCTCGAGGGCCTCGCCTCCGCGGCGCTGGACGGCCTGCTGCGGCACACCGCATCCGAGGCCGGCGCGATGCTGGTCGTCCGGGAGGACGAGCTCGTCCCGCTCGCGAGCCTCGGCATCCGCGCACCCGAGAGCCTGTCCGCCAACGACCACGTGCGCCGCGTCATCCGGCTGGGCCAGATCGAGCGGCTGCACGTTGGGGCGCAGGACCTGGTCGTGGACTCGGTCCTGGTGGGGGTCGCCGCCCGGGAGATCCTCGTCGTCCCGGTCTCGTTCAAGAGCGTGCCGCTCGGCGTGATCGTGCTCGCGACCACAGGCACCTTCGAGCGCGACGACATCGAGCTGCTCGACCACCTCCGGACCGACCTCGGCCTCGCGGTGAACAACGCCCTTGCCCACGACCGGCTCGAGCGGCTGGCTGCGATCGATCCGCTCACGGACGCCTACAACCGCCGGTTCGGTCTGGGCCGGCTGCGCGAGGAGTTCTCGCGTGCCGTCCGCGCCGAGGGGCCGCTGGGCATCCTGATGCTCGACATTGACCACTTCAAGGCCGTCAACGACACGTATGGCCACCTGGTCGGCGACCGGGTCCTGCGCGCGGTGGCGGGAGCCTGCAGGCGCGTCATCCGCGAGGGCGACGTCCTGGTCCGCTACGGCGGCGAGGAGTTTCTCGTCCTGCTGCCGGGGGCGGGCCGCGACGACGTCGCCCAGGCCGCGGAACGGATCCGCCGCGCCGTGTCCGAGACGACGGTCGAGGACGGGACGAGCCGCATCACGGTCACGGTCAGCGTCGGTGCCACGACCTACCAGGACGCCACCGAGACGCCGGACGCCCTGGTCGCAATCGCGGACCGCGCGCTGTACGAGGCCAAGGACGGCGGACGCAACCGGGTGACGATGGTCGGCGCCCGCTAGGGACCGGTTCCGCCCCGTCCTCCGGCGCCAGTTCCCCAGGATCGCACACGAGGGTGCGGTCGATGGTCCCGCGGACGTCGCACCGTGGCGCTGCGGTACCATGCGCGGCCCATGCCAGACGCAGACGTTGAACCGCTCATCCATGCCCGGAACCTGACCAAGCGCTTCGGCACGTTCACCGCGGTGGACGCGATCGACTTCGACGTCGCGCCGGGGGAGAGCTTCGGCTTCCTGGGCCCGAACGGCGCCGGCAAGACCAGCGCGATGCGCATGGTGGCGTGCGTCTCGCCGGTGACGGAGGGCACGCTGCGCATCCTGGACCTGGACCCGGCCACGGACGGCGCCCGGATCCGCGGCCGCCTCGGCGTGGTCCCGCAGCAGGACACGCTGGATACGGAGATCTCCGTCCGGGACAACCTCGTGATCTACGGCCGCTACTTCGGGCTCTCGCGCGCCGAGTCGCGTCGGCGTGCCGAGGAGCTGCTGGAGTTCGCGCAGCTGGCGGAACGGGCAGGTGACAAGGTCGAGCCGCTGTCCGGCGGCATGAAGCGGCGCCTCACGATCGCCCGCGCCCTCATCAACGAGCCGTCGATCCTGCTCCTGGACGAGCCGACCACGGGCCTCGATCCCCAGGCACGCCACCTCCTCTGGGAGCGCCTGTACCGCCTCAAGCAGCGCGGGGTGACGCTGGTCCTCACGACCCACTACATGGACGAGGCCGAGCAGCTCTGCGATCGCCTCGTGGTCATGGACAAGGCGAGGATCGTGGCCGAGGGCTCCCCACGGAGTCTCATCTCCGAGTGGTCCACCCGCGAGGTCACGGAGATGCGGTTCCCGGTCGGGGTCCAGGACGCCCTCGGCGACCGGCTGGACGGGATCGGCGACCGGATCGAGCTGCTGCCGGACCGGGTGCTCGTCTACTCCGATGACGGCGAGGCCGTCGCGGTCGCGGTCCACGGACGGGGCCTCGTGCCGGAGACGGTACTGGTCCGGCGGAGCTCGCTCGAGGACGTGTTCCTGCGGTTGACGGGCCGCAGCCTGGTCGACTGATGGCCGTCGCGGAGGTTCCGGGCAGCCCGCAGCCCCACCGCACCGGGGACGCCGTCCCGGGCCAGAGCCCCCTCGCCGGCATGCGCGCCGCGTACGAGCACCTGTGGCTCCTGTACGTGCGCACCTGGCGAGGCTCGATCTTCGGCAACTTCGCCCAGCCGGTGCTGTTCCTCGTCGCAATGGGGGTGGGCCTGGGCTCATACGTGGACAAGGCCGACAGCGCCGCGATGGGCGGCGTGCCGTATCTCCAGTTCCTGGCGCCCGCGCTGCTCGTCTCCTCGGTGATGCAGGCGTCGGTGTTCGAGGCCACGTTCTCGATCCTCGAGGGGTTCACCTGGGTCCGCCGCTACCACGCGATGTATGCGACCCCGCTGACGCCGTTCGCGATCGCCTTCGGCCAGCTGGCCTGGATCGCCACGCGGGCGACGCTGGTGGGCTCGATCTTCCTGGTCGTCATCCTGCTGTTCGGGGCCGCGGCGACCCCCGGGATCATCTTCGCGGTGCCGGTGGGGACCCTGACGGCGCTCGCGTTCGCGGGTCCGATCGCGGCCTTCATGTCCACGCAACGGGACACGTCGGCGTTCAACTCCATCTGGCGCTTCGGGATCACGCCCCTGTTCCTGTTCTCGGGCACGTTCTTCCCGATCAGCCAGTTGCCGGAGCAGATCCGCTGGATCGCGTGGGTGCTCCCGCTGTGGCACGGGGTGGATCTCTCACGGTCCCTGGCCCTGGGCACGGCCTACGAGGACCCGCTCGTGCAGGTCGCGCACGTCGTGATCCTGAGCACCTACGCGATCGTCGGCACGGTGGCGATGTTCGTGATGTTCCGGCGCCGGCTGGAGAGCTGACGATGCTGCAGCTGACCGCGCTCGGGCGCGTCCTCCCGTTCGGCTTCGGTGGACGCCGTGCGCTGCTCCTGATCGAGCGCAACCTCCTCGTCTACAAGAACGGCTGGCTGGTGATCCTGTCCGGCTTCTTCGAGCCGCTGTTCTACCTGCTGGCGATCGGCTATGGGATCGGCGGAATCGTGGGGGTCCTCCCTGGTCCGAACGGCACCTCGATCCCATACGCGCTGTTCGTGGCCCCTGCGCTGCTGGCGTCCGCGTCGATGAACGGGGCGATCGCCGAGTCCACGTTCAACGTGTACTTCAAGCTCAACTTCCAGAAGGTCTACGACGCCGTGCTCGCGACTCCCCTGGGTCCCGGCGACGTGGCCTTGGGCGAGATCGGCTGGGCGGTGATCCGGGCAACGCTGTATGCGCTGGGGTTCATCGCGGTGATCTTCGTGCTGGGCCTGGTCCGGTCGCCGTGGGCGGTGTTCGCGGTCCCGTCGGCCACGCTGCTCGCGTTCGCGTTCGCGGCGGTGGGCATGGCCTCGACGACGTTCATGCGCTCCTGGCAGGACTTCGACCTGATCAACCTCGTCGTGCTGCCGCTGTTCCTGTTCAGCGGCACGTTCTACCCGCTCACCGCGTACCCGGAGCCGCTGCGCGTGTTCATCGAGCTGACGCCGCTGTGGCAGGGCGTGGACCTGATCCGGTCACTGGTGCTGGGAGTCGTGGAGCCGTCGATCCTGTGGCACGTGGTCTACCTCGGGACGATGGGCCTGGTCGGGCTGGCGGTCGCCGAGCGGCGGCTGGACGGGATGCTGCTCAAGTAGGGCCTCGTCCGCCGCCCCGGTAGGATCTGCGGGATGCCCGCCGCCCAGACCGCCGACGCCGCCCGGGACTCCGAGGACCTGCCGACCCTCGACGCCCAGATCGGCATGTGCTACGCGTGCCCCCGCCTGGTCGAGTGGCGCGAGGGTCAGGCCCGCACGATGGTCGCCCGCTTCCGCGACGAGACGTACTGGGCCCGCCCGGTGCCGGGCTTCGGCGACGAGGCCGCCCGGATCCTCCTCGTCGGTCTCGCCCCCGCCGCGCACGGCGCCAACAGGACCGGGCGCGTCTTCACCGGCGATGCCTCCGGCGACTTCCTCTGGCGCGCCCTGCACGCGGCCGGCCTCGCGAGCCAGCCCGAAGGCCGTCGCGCCGGTGATGGACTGAGGCTCACGGACACGCGTGTCGCCGCCGCCGTGCGGTGCGCCCCGCCCGCCAACAAGCCGACGCCCGACGAGCAGGCGACCTGCCGTCCCTGGCTCGTCCGGGAGATCGAGCTGCTCACCGCCCTCCGGGTCATCGTCCCGCTGGGTGCCATCGGCTGGGACGCGTCGCTCCGGGCCCTCGCCGTTCTGGGTCCGGCGACCGCGACCCCGACACCCAGGCCGAAGTTCGGCCATGGCGCGGAGGCCCGGGTCGGCCCATACGCGCTCATCGGCTCCTACCACCCGAGCCAGCAGAACACGTTCACGGGACGACTCACGCAGCCGATGCTGGCCGACGTCCTGGAGCGTGCGAAGACGCTCGCCGGGCCCGGGCCACGGAGCCGATAGACTCTCTCCACCCATGGCTGCAGAGCGCGACTTCTACGAGGTGCTCGGCGTCGAGCGAACCGCGGACGACGCCGAGATCAAGCGCGCCTTCCGCAGGCTCGCCCAGCAGTGGCACCCGGACGTCAACAAGGATCCCGCGGCACAGGACCGCTTCAAGGAGGTCAACGAGGCCTACCAGGTCCTCAGCGATCCCCAGCGGCGCCAGACCTACGACATGTTCGGGCGGGCAGGCCTCGGCGCGGCCGGCGCCGGCGGCGGAGCCCAGGGGTTCGGTTCGGCGGGCTTCGGCGGCTTCTCGGACATCTTCGACGCCTTCTTCGGCGGCGCGGCGGCCGCCGGGGCAAGGCGCGGACGGCCGACCACGGGCTCTGACCTGCGCTACGACCTCCGGATCTCCTTCGACGAGGCTGTCCTCGGCACCGAGAAGGAGATCGAGTTCCCGGTCCTCGGCCGCTGCGACACCTGCGGCGGCTCGGGTGCGAAGCAGGGCACGGCGCCCGTGCAGTGCCCTCAGTGCAACGGCCGCGGCGAGGTCCGCAGCATCCGCCAGACGATGCTCGGCCAGATGGTCAACGTCGCCCCGTGCCCGCGGTGCCGCGGCGAGGGCAGGATCGTCGAGTCGCCCTGCGACGCCTGCCGCGGCGAGGGCCGGACGGAACGTCGCCGGAGCCTGCGGGTCACGATCCCCGCCGGCATCGACGAGGGCCACCAGATCCGGCTGTCCAACGAGGGCGAGACGGGGCCGCGCGGAGGCGCTCCGGGCAGCCTCTACGTCGCGGTCCACGTGGCCGACCACCCGTCGCTCACCCGCGAGGGGACGGAGCTCTTCTACGAGGCGGACATCTCGATCGTCCAGGCCGCGCTGGGGACGAAGCTCCACGTGCCGACAGTGGAGGGCGACGACGCGGAGGTCGAGGTCAAGGCCGGGACGCAGCCCGGGACGGAGATCCGGCTCCGCGGGCGCGGCGTGCCCAACCTCCGCCGCCAGTCCGCGCGCGGGGACCTCCACGTCGTCGTCAACGTCGTCGTTCCGACGAAGCTGTCCAGGCAGCAGCGCGAGATGCTGGAGGCCTACGCGAAGGACGCGGGCGAGAGCGTTTCGACGGCCCACGGGTTGCGCGAGAAGCTGGGTCTCTGATGGGCGAGCGGTCCGCCGCCGATCCGGGTACCGCCACGTCCAACGACCCGCTCGCCGGCATCGACCTCGCCGCCGCAGCGGCAACGCCTGGCGCCTGGCTGGAGCTCTCCGTCGCCGCCGACCACGAGGCCGTCGAGGCCGTGTCGGAGATCCTGTCCCGTGCGGCGCCCGGCGGCACCAGCGTCGAGCCGGCCTTCGAGCTGGTCGAGGACGGCCTCGCGGCGCGCGTGGACCTGGCCCGCCCCGCGGTGGTCCGCGCCCACCTTCCGATCCTGGACGCAGCGGTCATCCGCGCCGCCGTCGCCCGGGCCGACCGCGATCTCGGCCATCTCCAGGCCTTCGGCCTGCGGCCGATCGGGGACCTCACCGCGGCTATCGTCCTCGAGGCCGACTGGGCGAACGCCTGGAAGGCCCACTTCCCGGTGCTGCGGATCGGGCGGCGGATCGTGATCCGGCCCACGTGGCGGCGCCATCGCCGGCAGCCGGACGACATCGTGCTGGCCCTGGACCCGGGCATGGCGTTCGGGACCGGGCTCCACCCGACCACGCGCCTGTGCCTGGCCGCGCTCGAGTCGCTTGGGGACCGCGGCCTGGTGGATCACGGCGGCGCGGATGGCGCCCCGGCGCGGGTCCTGGACGTGGGCTCCGGGTCCGGGATCCTGTCGATCGCGGCCGCGAAGCTCGGGGCACGCGAGGTGCTGGCGGTGGACGTCGACCCGATCGCGGTCGAGGCGAGCGCGGCCAACGCGCGTCGCAACCGACTGTCCCGCGTCATCCGTGCCCGCGAGGGGAGCGCGCCAAGCGGCGAGGGCCCGTTCGACGTGGTGCTGGCGAACCTCATCGCGTCGCTGCTGATCACCCTGGCCGACGGCCTGGTGGCAGACCTGCGCCCGGGTGGCACGCTGATCGGGTCCGGGATCTTCGTCACCCGCGAAGCCGGTGTCGTGGAGGCCTTCGGGGCGCGCGGCCTGGAACCCGTCAACCGCTCGGCGGAGGGCGACTGGGTGGCCCTGGAGATGCGGCGTCCGTCCTGAGACCGGCGCGCTGCGCCGTGACGGGGTCCCCCGCGTCCGCTGCGCTACGATCCGCGCCTGATGCCGGACGTCTCCTCGCTCTTCCCGCTCGTCCTCGCCACGCACATCTGCCTGGCGATCGCGCTCTTCGTGCCGAGCCTGCTGCTGCCGTTCACCCTCCGCAACCGCCTCGTGAGCCGCGGATACGACGCACCGCCGCCAGGCCCTTTCGTCCGCATCATGACGGCGATGCAGGCCCGGGGGGCGATCGTCATCGGCATCGGGCTGGCCCTGACGGGCGCGACGATGGTCGTCGTGCTTGGCCCCCGGATGCTGCAGCAGCCGTGGCTCCTGGTCAGCCTCGCCACGTACGCCATCGCGGCCGTCGTCGTCTTCGCGGTCCAGCGGCCGGGCCTCCGGCGCCTCGCCCGGCGGGACGGCATCGAGACCGACGCGGATCGCGAGGCGTGGCGGGCGAGGGCGCGTGGACAGCGGTACATGGCCTACGCGATCACCACGGCGGTCGGCCTCATCGCCTTCCTGATGTCGACAAAGCCCGTCCTGTGGTGAGCACTGGGATCCCGGCCCAGCCGGGCTCCGCGCCGGTGTCCGGTGGCCCGGCTTCCGCGCGACCCCGGTCCGCCGCGATCGTCAACCTCGGCTGCAAGGTCAACCAGTCCGAGATGGAGGCGGCGGCCCGGCTCCTGCGCGAGGCGGGCGTCCCGCTCGTGGACCCGCACGAGGTGGCGGACCTCTACCTCGTCAACACCTGCACCGTGACCTCCACCGCGGACGAGAAGTCACGCTCCGCAGTCCGCCGTGCCCGCCGTGCGAACCCCGGCGCACAGGTCGTGGTGACCGGCTGCTCCGTTCAGGTTGACCCGGCGGCCTTCGCGGTCGTGGACGCCGGTGCGCGGCTGGTGGGAAACGAGGACAAGGCCGGGTTCCTGGCGGAGCTGGAGGGGCTGCTCCGGATCGGTGGCCGCGCAGGCGAGGGCGATGACGGCCCGCACGCGCCGCTCGACGCTGCCCTGCCCACGCTGTCTGGGGTCGAGGCGGTCGGCCCCACCGAGGCGCTCGGTCCCGTGGAGGCCGGGCAGAGCGCGGACGCGATCGTGACCGGGGCCATCGACGGCGTCGATGACGGGCGCGTCTCGGTCGAGCGCACCCGAGCCTTCGTCAAGGTCCAGGACGGCTGCTCGTTCCACTGCACGTACTGCATCATCCCTCGGGCCCGCGGCGACGAGCGGTCCCTGGCACCGGACGTCGTGCTGGCGGACGTGCGCCGCGCGCTGGCCGCCGGGCACCGGGAGATCGTGCTCACCGGGATCAACATCGGGACCTACGACGGCGGCTGGTCAGAGCGCGGCACCCGTGGGTCGCATCTCCGGAGCGCGCTGACCCTCGCCGGCCTGGTCGGGAGGATCCTCGCCGAGACCCCGGTGGAGCGGATCCGGCTCAGCTCGATCGAGCCCCAGCACGTGGACGACGAGCTCCTTGCCACCTGGGTCGAGGGCGCGCCGCGCACCCTGCCGCACCTCCACCTGCCGCTGCAGTCCGGCGACGACGGCGTGCTCCGCCGCATGGGCCGCCGGTACACGTCCGCCGACTACGCGCTGGTGGTGGCCCGCGCGCGGGGCGCGATCCCCGGGGCGGCGATCCACGCGGACGTGATCGCCGGGTTCCCCACGGAGGACGACGAGGCGTTCGGGCGGTCACTCGCCTTCATCCGCGGGCTGGACCTCGCGGGCCTCCACGTGTTCCGGTACTCGGCCCGGCCGGGCACACCCGCGACCCGGATGGCGGGCCAGGTGGACGAGCGGACGAGGAAGGCGCGCGCGGGCGAGCTGCTCGCGGTGGCCGCGGGCGCGCGCGCGGGCTTCGCCCGGCGCGGGCTGGGGACGGAGACCCGCGTGCTCGTGGAGTCACGCCTGGCGGACGGCCGGTGGGTGGGCCACGCGGAGGACAATGTGCTGGTGGCCGTGACGCCGCGCCCGCGCGACCCCGGTGGCCTCGAGAATGCGATCCTGACGGTCCGGCGGCAGGCGATCGATGCCGATGCGGCCGAGCGCGTCACGGGCGACATCCTCCACCTCGACCCCGCGCCGCGCACCTTGCGGGCGGCGCCGCCCATGCTCGCCGGATCGCCGGCCAACCAAGGAAGGGGCGCATGAGCGCTGATTGCCTGTTCTGCCGGATCGCGGCGGGGGAGATCCCGGCCACCCGCCTCCACGACGACGACCTCGTGTTCGCCATCCGCGACATCAACCCGCAGGCGCCGACGCACGTCCTCCTCATCTCGAGGGCGCATGTCGTCTCGGCGGCCGAGCTCGGCGAGGATTCGGGCCCGTTGCTGGGGCGGCTGTTCGCCGTGGCGGCCGATATCGCCCGCCGGGAGGGTCTCGACGGCGGCTGGCGTCTCGTCGCCAACGTCGGGCCGGACGGAGGCCAGACGGTGGCGCACCTGCACCTGCACCTGCTCGGCGGGCGGGCGATGGGCTGGCCCCCCGGATGACCGCCTCGACCGGTCCCGACGCCACCACGCCGGCCCGACGCCGCGGCGGTCCCCCGCTCCTGTTCGCCGTGCTCGCCATCGGCAGCCTCGCGCTGGGGGCTCTCCTGATCCTCGTCTCGGCGCTGGGCATCGGGTTCGGTTCGGGCGCGTCGCCCACCATGGCCCCGACGGGCCAGGCCGCGCAGCTGACCCATGACATCGTCGCCGGGGCACTGGGGGCGGCGTCGTTCCAGGTCCAGGACCCGCTGACCGTGTACCGCCCGGGCGAGACGGCCGACCTGTCGAAGGTCCCGCGCCGGCTCCTGCAGGCTGTCCTCCCCGACGAGCCGCTGGGCGGCTACGTCGTCGTCTACGAGCTGCCGTCCAACACGGAGGCCGACAGGATCGGGAGGGACTTCGCCGCCTACCTCGCGTCGGGCACGGGCGCGATCCAGTATCCGCGCGACACGCAGTTCGTCATCCGGCGCCAGGGCTCCACCCTGGTGTTCTTCGCCTGGTCACCGACGGCCGATGCGGACCCGCGGGTGGCCGACATGGCGGCCGCGCTCGAGACGGTCGGCGTGCCGCTCACCGGCGGCTGAAGGAGGGACCCATGAGCGTCAGCTTTCGCGCAACCATCCAGCAGACCGGCAAGACCGCGTGCGGCATCGAGGTGCCCGAGGCCGTCGTGGATGCCCTCGGCGGCAGCAGGCGTCCGGCCGTCGTCGTGACGCTGGACAGCTACACCTACCGGTCCACCGTCGCGCCGATGAACGGCGGGTTCTGGGTAGGCGTCAACGCGGAGCACCGCGAGGCGTCCGGCCTCGGGGCCGGCGACGAGGTCCAGGTCACCCTCGCGCCCGACACCGCGCCGCGAGAGCTGGGGGTCCCGCCGGAGCTGGCCGCCGCGCTCGACGCGGATCCGGTCGCCAGGGCGTTCTTCGACGGTCTCTCGTACAGCAACAGACGGGTCTTCACGCTCAGCGTGGAAGGGACGAACAACCCCGAGACGAAGGCGCGCCGCGTCGAGAAGGCGATCGCCCTCATGCACGAGGGCCGCGTCCGCTAGGGTCGCCTCGCCCCGGCCGCCTCGTCCTCGCTCACCGGCAGCGGGGCCTCGATCGCGGCCCACGCGCGCACCCGGTCCCGTCTCACCTTGTACGTGTGCGTCCGCGGGAAGTCCGCCTCCGGCCACAGCCGCCACCCGGCGATCCGCTGGTTCGGGCCGAGCGCCGCGTTCGCCTGCCTGACCGCCGCCTCGATGGACGCCCGGACGTCGGCCGGTGCCGCCGTCTCGATCGCCGCCGTCGCCCGCGGATCTCCCGGCGCCCCGTGCGTCGCCGGCGCCAGCACCACGGCCTCGATCCGCCCCGGGCGCGCCTCGATCGCCACGGAATCCCGGATCCCGGCAACCCGCAGCGCGTTCTCGATGTCCTCCGGGTACACGTTGAACCCGTTGGGCAGGACGATGATGTCCTTCTTGCGCCCGTGGAGGTGCAGGCGGCCCTTCTCGTCCACCTGGCCCAGGTCTCCCGACCTGTACCAGCCGTCCGGGGTGAAGGCCGCGGCCGTCGCCTCGGGGTTGTTCCAGTAGCCCTTGAACACGCTCGGACCGCTGAACTCGATCTCGCCGTCATCGGCGATCCGCATCTCGACCGGCTCCGGCGGCCAGCCCACGCACCCCAGCGGGTGGTCGTCCATGGTGGTGCAGGTGCCCGCCGCGGTCTCGGTGGCGCCGTAGCCCTGGAGGACGATCACGCCCATGTCCTCCCACGCCTGCTGCAGCGCCGGCGGCAGGAACGCCCCCGCGGTGGCGAACAGCCGCAGGCCGCCGCCGAGCTGCGCATGGACGCTCCGGAACATGAGGCGCCGCGCGGAGTAGGGGAGCCGTCGCGCCACGACCCGCAGCCGGTTGAACGCCACCTCGCGTCCCTGCCTCGCCACCTCGCGCTCGACCGCGCTCCAGAACAGGTCCAGCAGCTGCGGGACGAGGAGCATCGTCGTGACGCGGTGCTCGCGCAGCGAGTCGAAGATCACCCGCGGGTTCCGGCTCCGGACGTAGAGGATGTCCGCGCCCACGTCCATCGCGTAGAACAGCGAGACCGCCTGCTCCAGCGAGTGCGAGAGCGGGAGCAGCGACACGAGCCGGTGCTCCATCGGGTTGATGATCCGGTGGAAGGACGCCACGCCGGCCATGACGCTCCCGTGGGTGAGCATCACGCCCTTGGGGTTGCCGGTCGTGCCGGACGTGAACACCAGCTGGAACGTGTCGTCCGGGGCCGGCCGATCCCAGGCGGCGAGCTGCGCGTCCCAGTCGGACGGGAAGGTCTCGTCGGGCTCCTCGGACAGCGACTCGATGACCGTCGTCGGGAACCGCTCCAGGCCCACCTCGCGCGGGTCGGGAGCGTCGCGCCCGGAGCCCAGCAGGAGCCGGACCGCGCCCGACGCCGCGATGATGTTCGAGATCGCGTCCGTGGACATGCGCGAGTCGAGCGGGACGTAGATGAGGCGGGCGTACATCGCGCCGTAGTAGGCCGCCGGCAGGGCCGGCGTGGACGTGGACCAGGTGAGGACCCGGTCGCCCGGCTGGAGTCCCAGCGCGCGGAGCCGCCACGCCGCGAGCCGGCTGCGGCGCAGCACCTCGCGATAGCTCCAGTGGAACGTGGTGCCGTCGTCGAGCCGGAGGCCGAGCGCGTTCCGGTTCCCGTAGCGTGCGGCGCTGTCCTCGAGGAGATCGAGCAGGGTCTCCATGGTCGGCCGATCCTACCCGGCACCGCCGCCCCGGGGAAGTGCCGCGCGCCCACGTGAGGCAGGCAGGAGGCGGACGCTCCGGCACCCTGCGCAGACGTGCTCGGCGACACCGTGCCGCTCGGCCTGACCGACGGCACTTCCCGACCGGCGCGGGACCGCCTAGCGTTTCGGGCCAACCATGGACGCACCGGATCTGCTCGAGGTCGTTGCGCAGGCGCTGTCCGCGCTCCTGGCCGTGTGGCTCGGCCTGACGGTCGCCACGCGCTCCGACTTGCCGGTGGCCCGGGTGTTCACGTTTCTCGCGCTCGTTGTCGCGACCTGGAGCAGCAGCATCATCGTCCAGCGGATGACAACGTCGGCCGACGCCGCGGCCGCGGGACGCTCCGTCGAGGACCTGGCGGCAGCGCTGGCCATCGGCGGCCTGGCCCACTTCGCGCTGTCGGTGTCGACGGACGGCCACCCGTCGCGACGGCAGCAGGCCATCGTCCTCCTTGGCTACGCGATCCTCGTGGCGTTCGCCATCCCGACCATCCTCCACTTCGACGCACAGGTGGCCCTCGCGCCACCCCACTTCTCGTTCGGCCCCATCCCGGGCGCGGTGCTCGGTTGGGGCTGGATCGTCGCGCGACTCGCGGCGATCGTGCTTGGTGCCGCCTGGCTGATGCGAGCCATGCGAGCCCGGGACGCCGGCCAGCTTCGACGGCGCCAGCTCGGGGCGGCGATGGCGACGATCCTGCTCGCGGGGTTTGGCGCCAGCCTCCGCTTCCTCCCCGTGATCGGAGATGCGGACCCGTGGATCGGGACCGCCTTCATCACGCTCGCCGTCGTGTGCGCCTCGTACGCCGTCTTCGCAGCCGGCATCTTCTTCGGGCCCGCGGTGGCGGCCCGCGCCTTCCGCACCTCGGTCCTGGGCGGGGCGGTCGTCGCCGCATTGATCGCGGTGCTGCTCGCGATCGACGTGCTCAGCTCGAGGCTCATGGGGCTCGATGGACCCTTCTTCCCGGTCCTGGGGCTGGTCGTCATCGCCGCCCTGTACGGGCCCCTCGGCTGGCGCCTCCGGGGGAGGGTCATGGGAGGCGGCTCCCCCGCGGTCGCACGGGATCGCCTGCTGCACGCCCTGGGAGAGCGGGAGCTTGCGGTCAGCCCGGCGTCGGCGGGCGTCCAGCCCGCGCTCGCCCACGTCATGCGGGCGCTCGACGTGACTGGGCTCACGGTGTCCGCGCCGGACGGGACCGTGGTCGCGGCCGAGGGTGCGCCGCCGACCTCGGGCCCGGTCGTTCCCATCCCCCTCCTGGACGGCGACGAGCTGGTCGGCGAGATGCGCGTCGGCGAGACCCTCTCGGGCGCCCCCTTGGACACGCGTGACCTCCGCCTCCTCGAGCTGTCGGCGTCCTACGTCGCCAGCGCCCTGCGGACCGGCCGCCGAGAGGACGAGCAGGCAGCCGAGCTGGCCCGTCTCGCGGACGCCCGCGCCGCCGTCGACTCCCACGCGGCCGCGCTCCATACCGCGCTGGTCGAGCGGAGCGACGTGGCTCCGGGCGTGCGCGTCTTCGCCCTTGGCCCGCTGCGCATGGAGCGCGGTGGGGTGCGGATCGAGCACTGGGGCGGCGACAAGGCGGGAAGCCGCCAGGCGGAGGCGCTGTTCGCGTTCCTCTATGACCGCGGTGAGCGCGGGGTGGCCAAGGACGAGGTGCTGGAGCTGATCTGGCCGGACGTCGACCTCGAGCGCGCGGACCTGGCCTTCCACAGGACGATGGGCGGGCTGCGGTCCACCCTGGAACCGGATCACCGGAAGGGCGACTCGTCCGCGGTCCGGTTCGCCAACGATCGCTACCGGCTCGGCCGCGATGCCGTGGCCTGGTCCGACACCGATGCCTTCCTCGCCGCGCTCGACGCCGCTGCCGCCGCCGCCCCGGCCAGCCGGGTCCAGCTCCTCGAGGAGGCGCGGCGCCTCTACCGGGGCGACTACCTCGATGATTGCCCCTACTACGGCGACAGCGCCTTCGTCGAGGATCGGCGCGCCCAGCTGCGCAACCGGTTCGTCGATCTCGTCGTCGCCCTCGGGGAGGCGTATGAGTCGGGTGGGGACCGTCTCTCCGCGGCCGCGGCCTTCCGGGAGGCGCTCACGCGTGCGCCGGAAGGCTGCCCACAGGCCGCCGCCGGCATCGGGCGCCTGGGGCTCTGACCCGGCAGATCGGCAGGACCGGGCACCGCAGGATCACCGCAGTCCTCCCGCGGTCGTTCCGGGGTGACCGCAGCGCAAGGTGCGAGGGTCAACGCCTCGCACGAGAGCGACTGCCATGTCGGTCAACTTCCCGCTCAACCCTCCGTTCGAACGATCCGCCCTCACCGCGCCCCGGCCGCAGGGCCACCAGCTGGCGCGCGACCTCGCCGGCGAGATGTTCGAGCGCCATCACGACGAGCTCTACCGCGCCGCGTATCGCGCCTGCCGCGACCCCGAGACGGCCGACGACCTGGTCCAGGAGGCCCTCCTCCGGCTGATCGTCGAGATCGACACGAAGGGCGCGCCCGAGAACATGCGGGCGTGGCTCCACCGGGTGGTCGCCAACATGGCCGTGTCGATCGGCCGGCACGAATCCGTCGGCCGGAAGTACGCGGGGGCCCTCGGGCGCCACGAGGAGCCGGCCACCCCCGAGGCGATCGTGCTGGACAACGAATCCCGGTCCGACCTGGCGTCGGCGCTACGGACGTTGCCCGAGGGGGCGCGGACGGCGCTGGTGCTGGCGGCCAGTGG
>Ga0302257_1000042_pt1 | contig 16881 bp, 10 predicted proteins | sample I_Fen_N1_4_FD_194566 | JGI IMG/M metagenome (GOLD analysis project Ga0302257, IMG submission 194566) | Peat permafrost microbial communities from Stordalen Mire near Abisko, Sweden - I_Fen_N1_4 | ecosystem: Environmental > Terrestrial > Soil > Wetlands > Permafrost | place: Sweden: Abisko...
CTGGAGCAGCTCGAGGGCACGTGCGCGCGTGTGGCGGACGCCGTCGAGGATCATCGGGACCTCGACGTTCTCGACGGCGGTCAGGTAGGGGAGCAGGTTGCGTTCCGTCTGCTGGCCGATGACACCGACCACCCGCCTCCGGTAGGCGGTGCGCTCGTCCCGGCTCATGCGGGTGAGGTCGTGGCCGGCGACGGTGACGCTCCCGGCCGAAGGAAGGTCCATCCCGCCGAGGATGCCCATGAGGGTGGACTTGCCGCTCCCGGACGCGCCGACGATCGCCACGATCTCGCCGGCCTGGACCACGAGGTCCAGGCCCTGCAGCGCGACGACCTCGAGGTCCGCCACCTTGAAGATCCGGACGAGGTTCTCACAGACGATCGCCGGCGGGCGGCCGTGCACCGGGGAGCCGGGCAGCCCGCTCACTCGATCCCCTCCCGGATCGCGCTTGCAGCCACGCCTCGCGACCCGAGCAGCCCCGCCAGGGCGATCGAGATCGCGGTCAGCCCGAGGCCGACGCCGAGCAGCAGCAGCAGCACGGCGGGGTCCAGCGTGATCGGGATCTCGAGCGGCGACCCGAGCAGGACGCCGAGCCCGAGCGAGCGCTCGAGAAGCACGAACAGGCCGATACCGAGTCCGGCGGCGACGATCAGCGTGGCGCCCAGGACGGGGCCGTATTCGAGGGCAAGGAGCGCGATCGGGTCGCGCCGGCCGAGTCCGAGCATGCGCAGGTGTCCAACCTCGTTCGAGCGGGCCGACCCGGCGAGGACCAGGCCGACGATGAGGGCGAGCACGGCGTACGCCATCCCGATGAGGACTGCGCCCAGGATGACGATCTCCACTGCCCGGTTCACCGGCCGGTCCCGGATCGCGGCGGCGACGTCTGTCCGGCTGACCAGGGTGACACCCGGTCCCGACGGTCCCAGCGTAGCAAGGAGCGCGTCGCCCCCGTCCGCGGGTGCGGCCATGAACTCGTCCGTCGGCGTGGGGAGTCCGACGGGGATGAACCCGGTCAGCTGGTCGAGCGAGACCACGATGAACGTGCCGTTCGGCTCGAGCGTCGGCCACCAGTCGCGCAGGGCCGCGAGGTGGGCGGAGACGGGGTGGTTCTGGAACATGAGCCGGAACGGCTGGCCGATCCGCGTCACCCCGGTCCTGGCTGCCAGCGCGGGGGACAGGACCACGGGCAGTGACGCGGGGTCCGGCTCGAGCAGCTCCGCCGGCACGCCGGGATCGCCGGGGGTGCCGGCGACGAGCGGCGCGTAGGCGGGCATCGCGACCGCGAGCAGGTCGTATCCACCGAGGTCGGTCGCCACTCCGGCCGTGCCCCGGATGGCCGGGGCCTTCCCCGTCACCCCCGGCAGGGAGCCGGTCACGAGCACCGGAGGCAGGCTGCCGAGCGTGGAGAGCAGGTGGTAGTCGGCGCCGGTCTGCTGCCAGGCCACGACGTCGGCGCCCTGGTCGAGCGTCTGCACGGTGACCGCCGCGAACGTGGTGATCGCGGTGCAGGCGAAGAGCACGAGGACCACGGCGGTCGAGCCGCCCTGGCGCGCCGCGCGGCGCATCGCCAGGGTCGCCACGAGGTCGCGGCGGCGGGCCGAGGCCCAGGCAACCCCGCGCAGGGCGACCGGGATCAGGCGCACGACGATGAGCGCCGCGGCGAACGCCACCAGCGTCGGCGCCAGCGCCAGCAGGGGATTGACGGTCACCCCTCCGCCCAGCGCCGCCCCGGGCCCACCTCGTGGAACCCTCGCTCCGGCGCCCGTTGCCACCGCCGCCACTGCCGCGTCCGCCTCCCGTCCACGCAGGAGCACGATCGCCGCCACGGCCAGGACGACCACGACGATCTCCGCTGCAAGGCGCCGGCTCGTGGCCGCGCCGCCGCCCGCGACGCCATCCGCGGGCCCGGCACCATTCCCCGCGCGCGCGCCGCCCTTGGGTCCGAGCGCGGGCGGGATCTCGAGGAAGCCCACCGCCAGCGCGGCGGCGATCACCACAGCCGTGCCCGCGGCGATGCTCGTGGCCGGCTGTGTCCCGGGGATCAGGACGATCGCGAGGCCCGTGGCAAGCACGGCGGCGGGTATCGCGCACACCAGCCCCTCGCCCAGCGTCGCCCGCAGCACCTGCGGGGTGGAGGCGCCACGGGTCCTCCAGGCGGCCACGGACGCGCGGCGTCGCCGTGCGGCGAGCAGGGCCACGAGGCCGAGCGACGCCATCGCCATCGCGGCCGCGCCCGCCGCGCCGGCGGCCATCACGGTGACGGCGAACGACCAGCGAGTTCGCGAGTCGGCGAGCAGCGCGGCGAGGTCCGTCGTCATGCGCGTGGTCCCGGGGGTGGCGGCGGCGGACGCCGATCGCGGGAAGATCGATTCGGCCTGCCGGAGAGCACCGACCAGTGGCCCGGTGTCCGCCATCGAGATTGCCCCCGGGTCGACGAAGGAGCGCCAGTGGTAGCGCAACGGGAGCCCGGCGGCTTCGCTCTGCGCCGCCATGGGTCCATACGCGGCCGGATCCACCAGCACGCGGACGTCGTTGATCGCGAGCGACGGGCCGAACACGCGCGTGCTCGGGTGCAGGATGCCGTTCTCCCCGTACCAGAAGACGTCGGAGGGCTCGCGCGCCCGCAGCAACCCGACGACCCGGACGGCCCACCGTGTCCGCGGGGCGTATCCCAGGCGCGCCAGCGCGTCGGTCTGGTCCAGCCCGAGGGGGACGACGTCGCCGAGCCCGATGCCGAGCAGCGCCGCCGCATCCTCGGATAGCGCACCCTCGAACACCGTCATGGTCGAGGCCGTCGAGCTGCCCGACGAGCCAGCCGGCGGGTCCGGATCGGCCACGGTGGAGACCTCACCGGTGGGCGAGCGGCCGGCGGTGAGGTCGATCCGCTCGGCGGCGCCGTCCTGGAAGCGGAACGTCACGGTCGCGGGCTCCGCGAGTGGCGCCTCGACCGTCCAGCGCGCCGAGTCCGCGATCGCACTGTGCCCGACGATCACCCGCGAGACCGCGGACGGGAGCTGGGCCGCGAGCGCCTCGCCACGCGCCCGGACACCATCGAACGGGGAGCCGGTGCCCGAGGCGGGGATGTTGCCGACCTGGGTCAGCTCGAGGTTGCCGGCCACCGGCATCGCCATGCCGAGCTCCGAGTGGAGAGTCCGGTCCGCGACGATCTCGAGGACGCGCGGCCCGGCCGCAAACGCGAAGGCCGTCACGAACACGAGCAGCCCGAGGCCGAGGGCCGGGACCCGTGCCGTGGCCAGGCGTCGCATCGCGGAGCGGAGCCAGGTCACGTCCTCAGCCCCCGCCGTCCCGCAGGGTCGTCGCGAGGTCGAGCCGCCCGACCTGCCGCGCCACGATCGCGAGGGCGATCGCCAGGAGCGCGACGGCCGCCACCACGAGCCCGACGACGAACTCGACCGGAACCACGATGGCCGGTGACGGCACCGGCGCCCGGCCGGCCGCCGTGACGGTCGCGGTCGGCACGATCAGCCACGCGAGGAGCAGGCCGAGGGCGGCGCCGGCGGCCAGCGAGAAGGCCAGCAGGGAGGCATGTGCCACCCACAGCCAGCCCAGCACCTGCCGGCCGGAGGTCCCCAGGGCCCGGAGCAGGGCGAGCTCCCCGACCACCTCGCGGGTCGAGATCGCGGCGTGGACGATGTAGCCCAGCGTCGAGAAGACCAGTGCCGCGAACGCCCCGAGGGCAAGGGCGCCGATGCTTCCCAGAGAGATCGGGTCGCCCGCAAGGGCCGCCGAGACCACGGCCCGTGCCTCCACGCTCCGCGCCTGGAACGGGTCCGCCTCGAGGGTGCCGGCAAGCGCGGCCGTGCTGACGGAGCTGGCGCCGTCCGTCGTGAGCCACCATTCGTCGGGATCGACCGGTGTGCCGCCGGACGCCCACCGGGCCAGCTCGAACCACGGTCGGTCGACCACCATGAACGGGCGCGTCGGGTCGAGGGGAGGGAACAGGTCGCTGACCGCCACGATCCGCAGGCGGACGCCGTCCCCGACCATGCCACCGTCGAGCGTGTCGCCGATGGCGGCGCCGGTGGCGGCGAGGAAGGCGTCGTTGACGAGGACGGGCACCGTCGCCGGCGTCGACGCGGCCGGGGCCAGCTCGAACCGGGTCGGCAGGCTCGACGTGCCCGCCGGCCCGCCTGGGCCCGGGCCCGCGCCGAGGAGGAGCCTTCCCCATGCCGCGGTCGGGGGCGCATAGGCGGTGGCTCGTGCGTCCTCGACGCGCGTCCAGGTCCAGCCGCTCGCCGCCGGCGCGACGGCCAGGTCGGTCCAGGTGGCGCCGGCCCCCGGGTCGGTGCCCGTCGTGCGAACGGACACGAGGTCCGCCCGGCCGACCGCGACGACGTCCGACGGCGTGGGGATCGCGACCTCGAGTCCGATCAGCCGAAGGCCGGGGTCGGGCGCGACCGGCGCAGCCGGAGATGCCCCGCCTGAGCCCTGTCCGCCGGCGGAGGCAAGGCTTCGGGCGAGCGGCACCTCGAGCGTGGTGGACCCGGAAGGGCCGGCGCGTCCGGCCTCGATCCGGCTGATCCGCCCGTCGGCATCCCGGACGACCAGGCGGACGTCGACGCCGGGCAATGCCGGACCGGGCGTGCCCGCTGCGGCGTCGGGGCTGCGGGCCTCGAGGGCCGCATCGATCGTCACGCTGACGCTGCGCGTGCCGTCGGGGATCGCGATGCCGCCGTCGGCCGGCATCGCGGACGAGAGCTGGGCGAGATCGGGGCGCAACGCCGCGAGGCTGGCGGGGGTGCCGGCGCGGCCGGCCAGCGCGTCGGCCGTGACGGCATCGACGGCGAGGAGCTGGGCCCCGGCCGCGGGTCCCGAGTCAACGCCCCGCACGAGGACCGGCGTCGCCGCCGAGACACCGGGTACCGCCCGATATGCCGGCCCTGCCAGCCAGCCCGGGAGTGCCGCGGCGGGACCCGCGCCCACCCGGACATCGGACGGGACGGTGTAGGCAGCCTGGTCGCGTTGCGACTGCGCCCACGTCGCCGCGTGGGTGGCGGCCAGGGTCCCGAGCGCGGCCGCGAACACCACGAGGAGCGCGATTCGGGTCGAGCGCTGCGGCCGCCGGGCGACCTCTCTGCCCCCCAGTGACAGGACGAGCCCGCGAAGTCCACCGAGACCCCGCTCGGCGACCTCCGCGATCCGCGGGACCAGGCGGATCACAACCGCGGCCCCGGCGACGAGGCCGAGCGCCGGGGCCAGGACGAGGACGAGATCGACGGAGCGACCGGCATCGCCCGGACTGCCGCCCGCGGAGCCGGTTGCGGCGGATCCGCCGGAGACGATCGACGTCCCGTAGGAGCGGAGCTGCCAGATGGCGATGATGCCGAGCACGAGCAGCGCGATATCGAGGCCGAGCCGGCTGCCGAAGGTGCGTCCGACGCGCCGTCCGAGCGCTGTGCGGAGCGAGACCAGGCTCGAGGCCGGCCGCACCGAGGGAGCGGTCAGTGCTGCGGCTCCGGCCACCGCGGCAAGGATGGCGATCGCGACGGTCGTGCCGTCCACCCCGGAGGGCATCCCGGGCGCCGCCCCGACGGTCGCCCCCACAAGCCACCCCGCGCCGGCCCCCGCGATCGCGATCGCCGCGACCAGGGCCGGCACCCCGAGGATCAGCCCTTCCAGCAGCATGGTCCCGGCCAGGCCGGCGCTGGTGCCACCGCGTTCGCGGAGGAGCGCGTCCTCGCGCCGCCGGCGGGCCGCCACCACTCCACCCACGAGCACCAGCGCGTAGACCGCGAGCACGACCAGCTCGGTGACCAGCAGCAGGATCGTCTGGCGGGCGACCAGCCCGGCCTGCGACAGGCGCAGGAGGAGGGCGGGAAGTCCTGTCGTCACCGTCACCGCACGGTCGGCATCGACGACCGACCTCACGCGTCCGGGCAGGAGCACGAGGTTCGCCCGGAGCGCGTCTGACACCTCAGGGGTGAGAACCGCGGCGTCCGGGAAGCCACGCCACTCGGCATGGACGCCCGCACCGGGGAGCGCCGCAGTCAGGTCGTCGCGGGCCACGACGAACGGCCCGCGGGTGGTGAGGCGGACGGTCTGGCTGCCCGCCAGGTCGAGCGGGTCCGCCTCCCAGAAGGGGTCCGTCGCGTCCGGCAGCCACGTCCCAACCAGTCGGAGCGTCACGCTCTGCCTGGTGTCCCGGGGGTCATGGAGGGTGACGACGTCGCCCACCCGCAGGCCCAGGGCTGTGGCGGCGCCCACGGAGAGCGTCGCCTCCACGGGTGCCTTGCCGGGCCGCGCCCAGGCACCCTCGGCGAGCGACGCGTGATCCGCGACGTGGTCGAAGGAGGAGACAACGGCGAGGTCCCCGGCCGGCGCGCCGTCGAGCACCAGCCCGTTGGAGCGGATGACCCGCTCCACCCCGGCCGGCGGGCCCGATGCGTCGGGAACCGGCACCGTCGTCGGCGCGATCGCGGCCCCGATCTCGGAGGAGACGGCGGAGTCGACACGGGCGACCTCCTCGACCGGTGCATCGATCGCGACCCGCACGGACGTGTCAGCCGGTGCGGCTGCCACGAACGATGAGCGGAGGCCGGCGAGCGTCGCCCTCTCCGCGTACAGGGTGCCGGTCGCCGGCAGGGCCACGGCGGCAGCGAGCAGCAGCCCGGCGAGCACGGCCACGGTGCGATCGGCCAGCAGCCGGCGGGTCGCGAGCAGCGCGAAGCCGCCAGGTCGCACGATCTCCTCCACGAGCGGAATCGGCCGGTGTGGCCGTGAGCCGCGGGCGCCCACCGGCGTGGGCGGCCACCGGAGCATATCGGTTCCCGGGCCCCGACCGGCTCGACCCGGACCCGCTCGATCCGAGCCGGCTCGATCCCGACCGGCTCATCCGCCTCGCGGGCGCGTGCTGCGCACGCGACTACGCCGTTCCCACCTCGTCCAGGAGCTCACCCTCCGGCCCCCGCAGCTGCAGGACCATCGGGACCATGCCAAGGGCGTGGGTGGAGCAGCTGAGGCAGGGGTCGTAGGCACGGACCAGTGCGGAGACGCGGTTGAGGGCGCCCTCCTGGATCCTGTTGCCGTCGACGAACCGGCGAGCCACCTGCAGGATGCCGCGACCGATGGCGAGGTTGTTGTGGCCGGTGGCGACGATCAGGTTGGCCCAGGTCATCGCGCCGTTGTCATCCACCTTGTAGTGGTGGATGAGCGTGCCACGGGGGGCCTCGATGACGCCGACACCCTCGAGGTTGTTGACGCCCGCATGTGCGCGGACCTTGGTTCCGAGGATGGCCGGATCGTCGAGCAGCTCGTGCATCCGCTCGAGACCGTAGAGCGCCTCGATCAGGCGCGCGTAGTGGTAGTGGAAGCCGCTCTGGACGATGCGGCCCAGGCGCCCGCGGTACTCCTCGAGCTCCGCGTCGGCCTCCGGCGTGCCGCATCGGTCGGCGACGTTGAGTCGCGCGAGCGGGCCGACACGGTAGATGCCGTCGGGGTACCCGACGGGCTTGAAGTACGGCGCCTTGAGGTAGGAGTCGGAGAGGCTCGCCTCGCCGATCCAGGCCGCGTAGTCCGCCGGCTTCACCTGGTCCGCGATGATGGTTCCATCTGCACCGACGAAGCGCAGGTTGCCGTCGTAGAGCCGCAGCGAGCCGTCTGGCCCGACGAGGCCGCAGTACATCGTCGGGAAGTTCGAGAAGGACTCGATCTCATTGGGGAAGCCGTCGAGCGTCTTCTTCCAGAGCTCGAGCGTGCGCCGCACGATGGCCTTGGCGGCGGGCAGCTCGGCGAGCGTCTTGTCCCGGGCGTGCGGGTCCAGCGGGGCGTTGACGCCGCCGGGCACGGTCCACGAGGGGTGGATTCGCTCCTTGCCGAGGCGCTCGATCACTTGCTGGCCGAACTTGCGCAGCGCGATCCCGTCGCGCAGGGCATCGGGATGCTCCTCGAGCAGCCCCGCCACGTTGCGCTTGGCGGGATCGAAGTCCATGCCCAGCAGCAGGTCCGGGGCCGAGAGGTGGAAGAAGGACAGCGCGTGCGACTGGACGAACTGAGCGCTATGGAGCAGCTCGCGCAGCTTCGCGGCGGACGCCGGGATGCGCACGGCCATGATCTCGTCGCAGGCCTTGGACGAGGCAAGGAGGTGGCTCACCGGGCAGATGCCGCAGATGCGTGCCGTGATCGACGGCATCTCGTAGTACGGCCGTCCCTCGATGAACTTCTCGAAGCCGCGGACCTGGGTGACGTGGAACTGGGTGTCGGCTACCTCGCCAGCGTCATCGAGCTTGATCGTGATCTTGGCGTGACCCTCGATGCGCGACACGTGGGGGATCGTGATCGTGCTCATGACTGGTCTCCTGGCCTCCGCCGGCAGTTCCACGGGCGCAGCGGCGGCGGGCTCATGGCCCATCGGGGCGCGCGCGGCGCGCCCCGTCGTTCCGGGTGTTGCCTTCCTGGTCGTCATGGCGCGCCCTACCCGAACCGGAGCTTGGAGCCGAGGTCCGGCTTGCGGCCCTCGAGCAGCTCGCTCAGGACCAGCAGGATCGCGTTGGCCTTGGGTGGGCAGCCCGGGACGTGGAGGTCGACATCGATCGCCTCGTGCAGCGGACCCGCCTGCTTGAGCAACCCGGGCACGCCGTCCGTCGGCACGCCCGGTGTCGCGGTCGCACCCTCGACGTAGATGCGCTCGAGCAGCTTCCGGGTCGGGATGCCGTTGCGCATCGACGGCACATTGCCCGTCACCGCGCAATCGCCGAGCGCGATCACGAACTTGCTGCGCGCCCGCGCGACCTGCGCGAGCTTGAGGTCGTCCTGGCTGCTGACGGCCCCCTCGATCACGGCCACGTCGACGCCCTCGGGCCACTCCTGCGCGTCGACCAGCGGGCCGAACACGATGTCGGCCTTCTTGAGCACGGCGACGATCCCCTCGTCGATGTCGAGCAGGGACATGTGGCAGCCGGAGCACCCGTCCAGCCAGCAGGTACCGATCTTGACCTTGTCCATCACTGGCCTCCGCGCATGGAGGTCAGGCGCGTCACCACGGCCCGCTGCTTGGTCATCTCCTCGACCCCCCATCCTTTCTCGGCCATTGCGCCCGTCGGGCAGGCCTGGACGCACTTGCCGCAGCTGGTGCAGGAGGTCGCCTCACCCCATGGTCGCTGGAGCTCGGAGACGAGCCGCGACCCGATGCCGCGACCGGCGATGTCCCACACGTGTGCGCCCTCGATCTCGGCGCACGCTCGTACGCAGCGCGTGCACAGCACGCAGCGGTTGTGGTCGAGCACGTAGCGCGGGTGGGTCGTGTCGACCGAGAGCCGCGGGAAGTTGTATGAGTAGCGGGCATGCGTGATGCCCTGCTCCTGCGCCAGGGTCTGCAGCTCGCAGTGTCCGGACGAGACGCACACGGAGCAGACGTGATTGCGCTCCGTGAACAGCAGCTCGAGCGCGATCTTCCGATAGGACTCGAGCTGGGGCGAGTTGGTGGCGACTGCCTGGCCCTCCTGGACCGGGGTGGTGCAGGCAGGCACGAGGCGAGCGACGCCGGCGACCTCCACCATGCACAGCCGGCACGCACCGACAGAGCTGAGGCCCTCCATGTAGCAGAGGGCCGGGATGTACTTGTTGTTGGCTCGCGCGACCTCGAGGATCGATTGGCCGGGAGTGGCCGCGATCACCTCGCCGTCGATGCGGACCTTCACCTTCTCGGTCAAGGCGATCTCCCTATCTCTCGACGCTGCGGATGTCGCAGCGCAGGCAGCGGGACGTTTCCTCCAGAGCAGCCACCGGCGTGAGGCCGAGCGAGACCTCGACGCTCGAACGCACCCGCTCGGCGGCGACTCGCTCGCCGGGCACATGCCGGGCGCTCTCGCTCGGCGTCTCGGGTGGCTCCATGTGGTACTGGAACTCCGGGAACAGGCTGAGGAAGCGCTTCTGCCCCATCAGCTTCTTGTCGATGTTGCTGGCAGCCTTCTTGCCGTAGCCCATGGCGTTCGAGACGTTCGACGCCCCGGTGATCAGGTCACCGCCGGCGTAGAAGCGCTCGCGGCTGGTCTCGAGGGAGAAGCGGTCGACATCGATCGTCCCCTCCTCCTTGACCAGCAGGCCCGAGGCCCGGCAGAAGTCGAGGTCGACGGATTCGCCGACGGCGAGGATCACGGTGTCGCACTCGATGCGGATCACCTCGTCGGTGAGCACCGGCCGGCGCCGGCCCGAGGTGTCGAACTCGCCGAGCTTCGTCCGGACCGCCTCGAGCGCACGCACCTGGCCGTTCCGGTCGCCCACGATCCGGTGGGGAGCGGCGAGGTAGGCCAGCTTCGCACCCTCGTGCTCGGCCGCCTCGATCTCCTCCTGGATCGCCGGCATGTCCTTCCGCTCGCGGCGGTAGACGATCGTCACGTCCGCGCCCAGTCGGCGGGCGGTGCGCGCGGAGTCGATGGCGGCGTTGCCGCCGCCGATGACGACCACCTTCTTGCCGACCGGGACCTCCTGGTTGCGCGACACGGCCTCCAGGAACGGCAGGGCCGGGATCACGCCCCGGAGCTCGGTGCCGGGCAGGTAGACCCAGGCCTCCTTCCAGGTGCCGATCGCGAGGAAGACCGCGTCGTACTGGTGGGCCAGGTCGTTGAGCGTCGGCTCCTCGCCCACGTTCACGTTGAACACGAACCGGACACCCAAGCGCTCGATGAGCTCGACCTCCTTGTCGAGCGCCGCCTTGGGCAGCCGGTACTCGGGCAGCGCATAGCGCAACATGCCGCCCGCCGCCGGCCGGGAGTCGTAGACGGTCACGCTGTGCCCGAACAGCGCCAGGTAGTACGCGCAGGTGAGGCCGGTCGGACCCGCCCCGACGACCGCGACCTCGCGCCCGGTCGGCTCGAGCCGGCGTTCGCGGATGCGGTCGACCACGCTCTCGAACTTGTCGGAGAAGTACACCTGGTCGGCGATCAGGCGGTGCACGTCGCGCATGTTCACCGACTCGTCGATGCCGGCGCGGCGGCACCGGTTGTCGCACGGGTGCTGGCAGACACGGCCCGTGGAGGCCGGCAGCGGGTTGTCCAGGATCACCGACAGGAACGCGTCCTCGACACGCCCCTCCTTGTACAGCTGCAGGAAGCGCGGGATGTTCATGTGCAGCGGGCAAGAGTTCTCGCACGGCGAGAGCGCCAGGTCCTCGCACACGCCGGCGCGGCAGCGCTTGGCCAGGATGTGGTCCTCGAACTCGTTGCGGAAGTGGCGCAGGGTGGTCAGCACCGGGTTGGGAGCGCTTCCGCCGAGCGCGCACAGCGAGGTGTCCCGGATCATCCGGCACAGCTCGTCGAGCGTCGCAAGGTCCTCCTGCTTGGCCGCCCCGACCGTGAGGCGGTTGAGGATGCGCAGGGCCTTGTCGAGACCGACCCGGCACGGGACGCACTTGCCGCAGCTCTCCGAGTGGGTGAACTCGATGAAGTAGCGGGCGACGTCAACCATGCAGTTGTCTTCGTCCATGACAACCATGCCGCCCGAGCCCATGATCGAGCCGAGCTGCTGGAGCGTCTCGTAGTCGACCGGCGTGTCGAACATGTCCACCGGGATGCACCCGCCCGAGGGACCGCCCGTCTGCACGGCCTTGATCTCGCGGCCGCTGGTGGTGCCGCCACCGATGTCGTAGATGAACTTCGCGAGCGGTGTGCCCAGCGGCATCTCGACCAGGCCGGTGCTCTTCACCTTGCCGACCAGTGAGAAGACCTTCGTGCCCGCACTCTTGGTGCTGCCCGTCTCCGTGAACCAAGCGGGCCCCTTGGAGACGATGGGCGCGATGTTGTACCAGGTCTCGACGTTGTTGATGTTGGTGGGCTTGCCGTACAGGCCCTTCTGCGCCGGGAACGGCGGGCGCGACCGCGGGCGGCCGGAGTGGCCCTCGAGCGACGCGATGAGCGCCGTCTCCTCGCCGCACACGAAGGCGCCGGCGCCTTCGACCAGCTCGATGTCGAAGTTGAGGCCGCGTCCGAGCACGTTGCTGCCGAGGACGCCATAGTCCCGGGCCTGCGCGAGCGCCCGCTCGAGGCGCAGCACCGCGAGGGGATACTCGGCTCGAACGTAGATGATCCCCGCGGAGGCGCCGGTGACGTAGCCGGCGATCAGCATGCCCTCGATCAGGGCCTGGGGATCGGACTCGATCTCGTTGCGGTTCATGTACGCGCCCGGGTCGCCCTCGTCCGCGTTGCAGATGAGGTACTTCTCGGGCCCCGGCGCCTTGTACAGGAACTCCCACTTGTTGCCGGTCAGGTAGCCGGCCCCGCCACGGCCGCGCAGCTTGGCGGCCTTGATCTGCTCGATCACGAAGGCGGGGTTCTGGTCGATCAGGACCTTGTACAGGGCCTGGTAGCCGCCGATCGCGATGTACTCCTCGATGTCGTCGGGGTTGATCAGCCCGCAGTTGCGCAGGACGATCTTGACCTGGCCGTCGAAGAACGGGATCTCGTTCCAGCTCGGCACGTCCGGGTAGCCGTAGCCGTACTTGACGTGGCCGGTGAGGTGATCCCACTCCTCTATCTTGCACAGGATGAGCTCGGCCGGTGGGAGCTGCCCCTGGGCGAGACCGTGAAGGATGTCGTCCACGTGGTTCGGCTGGACCCGGCGCAGCATCAGCAGCGGGCGGCCCGGAACCCAGACGTTGACGAGCGGCTCCTCGGCGCAGTAGCCGAAGCAGCCCACCGGTGCCAGCTGAACGGCCAGGCCGCGGGCATCGATCTCGGACGCGAAGGCGTGGTAGACGGCCTCGGCGCCATTGCCCGTGCCGCAGGTTCCCACGCCGACGGCGATGCGCGGCTTGCTGGGAAGCAGCTTCGCGAGGCCGGCCTCGCGCACGGCTGCGAACGCGGCGATGTCCTGGATCTTCATCGCGCGCTCTCCTTGCGCAGCGCCTCGACCTCTCGGATCAGGGCCTGTTCCTTGACGTGCCCACGGATCGCGTGGTCGACCTCGACGACCGGGGCGAGCGCGCACTGGCCGAAGCAGGCCACGGTGCGGAGCGTGAAGCGCCGGTCCGGTGTCGTGAGCGTGAGCTTGTCGGCCCCGTCGGGGGCATCGTGCAGGCTCAGCTGGAGCTTCACGCGCTCGAGCAGCGCACGCGAGCCCCGGGTATGGCAGGCCGTGCCCCGGCAGATGGCCACCGTGTGCGTGCCCTGTGGCTCGAGGTTGAACAGCGCGAAGAACGTCGCCACGCCGTAGACCTGCGCCTGCGGGATGCCCGTCCGCATGGCCACGTACTCGAGCGTTTCCATCGGCAGGTACTTGTAGCGGTTGTGATCCTGCAGCTTCTCCAGGATGCCGAGCAGCGCGCCGTGGTGGCCGGCCTGATCGCCGATGATCCGGTCGATCAGGTCCTGGTCCTCGACGTGCGGAAGCGCCGTCACCAGTCCGGTGGTCATCGAGCTCTCCATGCGGAGGCCATGCCTCGCGGGCCGGTGCAATGACGGGGCCCGCAGGATGCACGGCGTTGGCTTGACGCTAGGCGTTGAGACGGGTCGCCGATAAGGGCCATTCGAAGGGGATCGGCCGGTCATCCGCACGGTGAGTCGCCCTGGGAGATGCCCGCGTCCCGAGCCCGATCGGGACGTTCAGGAGGGAAGTTCAGGCCTGAGGCCTCTCGCCTCAGCCAGTCCTCCCGCTTCGCCGGTTCGCTTCCAGGTCGGCTAGGATCGCCGCGGTCCGGCCAGGATCACCGCACGAGCGGCCGGCCGCTCCTCGCCCACGCGCTGGTTCCGCCCCGCACGGAGACGGCCCCCTTGAACCCCTCGTCGATGAGGAAGTCGGTGGCGCCCCGGCTCCGGCTGCCCGACTGGCAGATGACCGCGTAGGGCTTGTCGTGCTTGAGCTTTGGGAGGCGGTCCGGCAGCTTCTTCACGGGGATATGGATCGCGCCGGCCAGGTGCCCGCTCCTGAACTCGGAGTCCTCCCGGACGTCGAGGACGCGGATGGCGCCCTGCTGGAGGAGCACGTCGAGCTCCGCGACTTCGATGGACGGTCCGCCGAGGCGGCGCAGGAACGAGAGCACAGGTGCCTCCGGTGATGGTGTCGGGTGGGCCCGGGCCGCGGTCAGCCGGGCAGGCGGGCGATGAGAGCGGCAGCGGGCCGACTCGCCTCGGTGATGACCTCGTACGGTCCCGCGCCCGCCGAGACGACGGCGGTCTCGAGCGGGTGCAGCGTCTCACGCCATGTGGTCCCGGAGATGGTGATCCCCGTTCCGGGAAGGGCGGTGACGACGTGTGGGCTCGCGCCGCCGGTGTCGAGCGCGACCGGTTGGTCCGGCCGAGCCTGGACCAACTCCAGCACGAAGTGCTCGCACTCCACCAGGACAGTCCTCGAGGATCGTGCATCGGTCGCCGGTGTCGCATGACCGAACACCGCGACGACGTCGGGCTTCCACGCGGCGAGCGTCTCGGTGACGTGCAACGGGCGCCCGGGGGTCGCGGGCCGTCCCCAGTCGTCGGCGCGGTAGGTCAGGTCGGATGGCTCCTGGACCTCGTACAGGAAGAGTCCCGGCCCAACCGCGTGGAGCGTCCCGGCCGGGAGCAGCACGGTGTCGCCGGGCAATGGCGAGATCCGCTGCAGGAGGGACGCGAGGCCGCCGTCGCGAATTGCCGCCCGCACCTGCGCGTCGGTCACGCCGGGTCGCACCCCGACGAGCAGCGCCGAGGATGGATCCGCCTCCAGCACGAACCAGGCCTCCGTCTTGCCGACGGCGTCCGGGCCAACCAGCATGCGGGCGAGCCTGTCGTCGGGGTGGACCTGGACCGAGAGCCACGCGACGGGGTCGATGAGCTTGACCAGGAGCGGGAACCGGTCGGGCCACGGCGAACGGCTCCCGACGAACGCGCGTCCGTGCAATGCAGCCAGCTCGTCCAGGCTCACCGAGCCGCCCGGATCCGGGGTGCTGGACCCGGGACTGGTGCCGGCCTGCCCTGCCCGGACACGGGTCGCCGGCCCGGCGACCCACGCTTCGCCGATCGGTCCAGCCGGCGACGCGCCGCCCAGCCGCGTCCCACCCCACGGGCGGACGCTCATGTCGGGCTCAGGGCGCAGGACGGAGAACATCGGGGGCTCCATGCGTGCGGACGTCGGGCGCCCTGCAGCGAGATCCACAGGGGCCGTCCGACCAAGGATAGGCGACGACCCCGGCAGGCAGCGCTGCTGGGTTGCCGGGGCCACGGGTGGTGCCCCAGGTTCCGATTGACGGCGGCGCTGGACAGGAATCGTCGCACGATGGTAGCGTTACCATGCTAACGTTACCACCGCTCGATCGAACGGTCTCCCGTCAGCCATCCGAAGGGTCCAGGGCTGTGTCGAAGCCAACCATCGTGGACGTGGCGCATCTCGCCGGTGTCTCGGCCATCACGGTGTCCCGGGTCGTGAACGACTCGGGCCCGGTCAGCCAGCCCGTTCGTGCGCGGGTCGAACACGCGATCGCCGAGATCGGCTACGTGCCCAATGGAGTTGCCCGGAGCCTCCGATCGAGCCGGTCGGACACGATCGCCCTGGTGGTCACCGACATGACCAACCCGTTCTTCACGACGGTGGCGCGCGGGGCGGAGTCCGCCGCCAGCGATGCCGGGCTGATGCTCATCATCTGCAACACGGGCGAGCGCGACGCCGACGAGCGTCGCCACGTCCGGATGCTGCTGCAGCGCCGCGTCGACGGGATCCTCCTGGTCCCGGCCGGAAGCGGCACCGAGGCGATCAGGCTGTGCCGGGAGCAGGGGACGCCGATCGTGGTCGTGGACCGGCGTCTCGATGGGGGCGCCGCCGATGTCGTCCGGAGCGATTCGAGGGAGGGCGCCTTCGAGCTGGGCCAGCTGCTCGTGTCGCTCGGGCACAGGACCACCGCGGTGCTCACCGGCTCGATGAACGTGTCCACCGCCGAGGATCGCGTGGCCGGCTTCAGCGAGGCGCTCGCCCGGGCAGGCACGCTTCCGCCGCCCAGCGTCTTCTGGGGCGCTTACACGATCGAGAGCGGCCGGGAGATGGCCATCGCGGCGATGTCGGCGACCCCCCGGCCGACGGCGCTGTTCGCCGCGAACAACTTCATCGCGATCGGGGTCCTGCACGCGCTGGACGAGCTGCAGATCCGTGTCCCGGAAGACGTCGCCGTGGTCGGCTTCGACGACCTGCCGCCGGCGATGGTGATGTTCCCCTTCCTGACCGTGGCGGCACAGCCGGCCGACGAGATGGGCCGGCGCAGCGTCGCCGTCCTGCTCGATCGCCTGACTGCTCCCAAGCGGAAGTTCCAGGAGGTCGTCCTCCCGACGCACCTGGTCGTACGGCGCTCGAGCGGCGACGCGCTGGCCGACCCGGCACCACACCTCCCCTGACCAGAAAGGCGATGCAGCGATGACAACCGACTTCACCGACACGATCCCCGGCACGGCCGTCCAGCGGGGCCTGGCGAAGGACGACCTGATCGTCATCGCCGGCGCCGGCGGGTTCATCGCCGGGTCCCTGACGCGCTACTTCCACGAGCAGGGCTACACCAACATCCGGGCGATCGACCGCAAGCCGCTCCCGGACTGGTACCTCCGCGTCCCGGGCGTCGAGTCGATCTCGATGGACCTGAGCCACGAGCAGAACGCCATCGACGCCGTCAAGGGCGCCACCGAGGTCTACAACCTGGCGGCCGACATGGGCGGGATGGGCTTCATCGAGCGCTTCCGGGTCGAGTGCCTCCGCAGCATCCTCGTCAACACGCACCTGACCGAGGCGTCCTACCGCGCCGGCGTGCGGCGCTACTTCTTCTCCTCGTCGGCCTGCGCCTACAACACGGACCTCCAGAAGTCGCCCGAGGTGATCGCGCTCAAGGAGTCCGACGCCTACCCGGCGATGGCCGAGCGCGGCTACGGCTGGGAGAAGCTCATCTCCGAGATGTTCTGCCAGGAGTACTGGGCGGAGCGAGGC
>Ga0302257_1000043_pt1 | contig 16783 bp, 16 predicted proteins | sample I_Fen_N1_4_FD_194566 | JGI IMG/M metagenome (GOLD analysis project Ga0302257, IMG submission 194566) | Peat permafrost microbial communities from Stordalen Mire near Abisko, Sweden - I_Fen_N1_4 | ecosystem: Environmental > Terrestrial > Soil > Wetlands > Permafrost | place: Sweden: Abisko...
CTAGGGGAGGTCTACTCGCCCGGGCCCTTGCAGGCGATCGCCTGCTCGGCGGTGTACGTCGTCCAGCCGTCGATCTTGAGGCCCAGCGGCCAGTTGGGATCGAGACCGTCGACCTGCCAGCTCTTGAGGAGCGCCTTGCCCGCGTCGGTCACGTTCTCGGCGACGACCGGGGTCAGCAGGACGGTGTTCGGCTTGGTGGCCGACGGGTCGGTGGTGACAGACTCCTTGTCGAGGAGCTTGAGCGCCAGCGCGACGCCCGCGCCGCCGACGGCGGCGGTGTTGGTGACGGCGGCGCCCTTGAGGTCCGGGTAGCCCGCCGTGTCGAGCAGCTGCTTCACGAACGCGCCGAGGTCGGCGCCGACGATCGGCACTTCCTTCTTGTTGGCGGCCTTGATCGCATCAACGACCTGGGAGTCGATGCCCGAGGTCCAGATGCCCTGGATGGTGTCGTAGTCGCCCGAGGCGATGAAGTCGTTGATCAGCTGCGTGCCCTTCGCGGGATCCCAGCCGGTCGCGACGCCGTCGGCGTTCGGGAGGACCTTGATGTTCGGGTACTCGGCGAGGGCCTTCTTGAAGCCGATGTCGCGGTCGTTGTCGGCCGGATGGCCGGCGAGGCCGCGCATGTAGTAGACGTTGCCCGTGCCGCCCATCTGCTCGAACAGCCACTTGGCGCCAAGGTAGGCGTACTGGATCTGGTTGTTGTACAGGTTGTACGCGTAGGGGTTGTTGACGTACGCGTCCACGGAGATGACCGGGATGCCCTTGGCCTTGGCCTCCTCGATCGCGGGGCTCAGCGCGTCCGCGTCGTTCGGGTTGACGACGATGGCGTCGACGCCCTTCGAGATGAGGTCACGGAGGTCCTGGAGCTGGCCGGCGGCATCCACGTTGTGGCTGATCAGGGTCAGCTCGGCGACCTTGCCGGAAGCGAGGGCCTCGGCCTTCGCCGTGCACATCTGCTCCTCGCGGAAGCCGTTGCCGACACCGCCGGCGTTCGAATAGCCGATCTTGTACATCTTCGCCGCCGCCGACGCCGGTGCTGCGGTCGCCGGAGCGGCGGTGGCCGGAGCCGCGGTGGCCGGGGCCGCCGTGGCCGGAGCCGCGGTGACGGGGGCCGTCGTCGCGGCACTGCTGCCGCACGCACCCACGATGACCGCGATCGCGCCGATGGCGACCAGGCCGCGGGTCAAACCCAAATGCTTCATGAACTGACTCTCCTCCTTGCGGCGGCCGGGCGCTCCATCGTGGAGCAAGGTCCGCCAAGAACGTCGAGCGCTGCATCGACCTCGTTGGTCCGTCACCCACCTCCTGACTGGTCGATCGCACGGGCGAGCCGCCGCGCATGCTCTCGATAGGCTTCGTCGAACAGGATCCTCGACCGCTCGGCGCCCACGGCGCTCGCGCGCGTGATGACCGGGGGCATGGCCCCGCGCTCCACGAGGAGCTCGGCGGTCCGGACCTTGATGGCGTTGACGATGGCGACTGCACCGATGGTCGAACCCGGTCCAACCGGACTGTCCAGGCCGCCGATGGTCACCATTGCGTCCGCATGTGGCGTGCAGACGTCGAGGACGAGGTCCGCGACGTCGAGGAGGCGCTCGCCGGCGGCCGGATCAGGCTCGGCGGACATCGACTGCGCGACGGAGGTGACGGCGATCACGCGCATGCCGCGCGCCCGCGCGCCGCGAGCCATCTCCACGGGCACCGCGGTGAGCCCCCCGGCGGAGAAGACCATCATCACGTCGTGGGCGCCGAAGTGGAAGTTGGACAGGATGACCTCGGCGAGGCCCGGGACGCGCTCGATGAACATCGCCTGCCGCTGCCCGTTAGCGCCGACCACCTGCGTGTGGAACGTCATCGACAGCTCCACGATGGGGTTGAACCCCGGGTACGACCCGTAGCGCGGGAACATCTCCTCGACCGGGATCCGCGAGTGGCCGGTGCCGAACAGGTGGACGAGGCCGTCCGCGGCGATGGCCTCGGCACACCACAGGCTGGCGGTCTCGATGCCGTCGGCCTGCGTCTCGGTCACGCGCTCCAGGACCCTGGCCGCCGCGTGCAGCCAGGTCGCGGCGGCGGTCACGCGGCCGGTCCCACGTGCGCGGTCCCAGTTGCTCCGGTGACCGGCCCCGCGGCCGCTGCCAGCAGGGCATCGTCAAGGGAAACTGGCTCCCAGCGACGGCTGCGCATGGAGCGGTAGGCGGCGTCCAGGATCCCGTTCACGATGTAGCCGTCGCGGAACGTCTCGCCGGGGGCACGGCCCGTGCGGAAGGCGTCGACGACGTCCGCCATCATCATGTCGTGGCCGTGGACGCGGACCTCGTCCGGGATCGGGAAGACCCATCCCGTGTCGGCGTCCGCCTTCTCGACGAGGTAGCCGGCCGGCCGCTCGATGAACGCCTTCATCGAGCCCACGCTGATGTCCTCGATCATGCGGCCGGCGTCGCCGTTGACCTCGAACCGGCCCTCCAGGCCGCCGTGGGACGACCATGACACGTCGCACGTGGCGGCGCGGCCGTCCTCGAAGCGCATGACCATCACGGCGTTGTCCTCGCCCGTGGTCTTCGCTCCGTGGACCAGCGTGTCGCCCCACGCGAACACCTCGGTGACCGCCAGGTCCTTGCCGAACAGGTAGCGCGCGACCTCCACGCCGTGGGACGCCATGTCCAGCAGCGCGCCGCCGCCGGCGAGCTCCGCGTCCCAGAAGTGGGCCGCGTGGGGTCCGCTGTGGCCCTCGCGGGCGCGGAACGTCGTGACGCGGCCGATGGCGCCCGCCTCGATCATGTCGTGCATGCGCATGATGTCGATGTTGAACACGACGTTCTCGAGGTAGGCGCTGAACACGCCGGCCGAGGCGACCGCGCGCAGCATGTCGGCTGACTCGACGGCGTTCCGGCCCAGCGGCTTCGTGCAGGCGACCGCCTTGCCCGCAGCCGCCGCGGCCAGGACGGCCTCTCGGTGGAGGTGGTTCGGCAGCGAGACGACGACCAGGTCCACCTCCGGATCCGCGCACAGCTCCTCGATCGACGCGCACGGCCGGCTCCCGAAGCGCGTGGCGAACGCCTCTCGTCGCGCCGGATCCGCGTCGCAGTTGGCGACGACCCGGGCATCGGGGACGTAGCGGAGCCCGAGCGTGTGGAACTCGCCGATGAAGCCGGAGCCGAGCATCCCAACGCCGACGGGTCGCATCAGTAGCCGCCCGCCTCGCCGGTCGCTGCGCCAACGGGCGTGGTCCCGGCCTTGCGGGAGCGGAAGTCGAGGATGATCGCCTCGGTGGCCGTGGCGCCGATCCGCGTCACGCCCAGCTCCATCACCGCGAGCAGCGCGTCCAGCGTCCGCACGCCGCCCGCGGCCTTGACCCGGACGCGCGGCGAGGTGTTGGCCCGCATCAGGCGGAGGTCGTCGTGGGTGGCGCCGGAGGGCGCGAACCCCGTGCTGGTCTTGACGAAGTCGCCCCCGGCGGCCTCGGTGAGATGGCAGGCCCGCACCTTCTCGTCGTCGGTCAGGTAGGCGTTCTCGAAGATCACCTTGACGATGGCGCCGGCCGCGTGCGCGACCTCCACCACGGCCCTGATGTCCGCTTCCACGTCGGCGTCGCGGCCGGACTTGAGCGCCCCGATCTGGATCACCATGTCCAGCTCCGTGGCGCCGTCGGCCAGGGCCTGCCGCGCCTCGGCCACCTTGATCGCCGTCACGTGGTTGCCGTGCGGGAAGCCGATGGTGGTCCCGACGGCCACGTCCGTGCCGTCGAGGATCGCCTTCGCCCGCGCCACGTCCACGGGACGCACGCAGACGGACGCGACGTCGTACTTCGCCGCCAGCCGGCAGCCTTCCTCGACGAAGGCATCGTCCAACTCAGGCCGGAGCAGGCTGTGGTCGATGGTCTTCGCGATGTCGCGCTCGGTGAGGCTGTCGATGGAGAGGGTCATGGGGCTCCTGTGGGGACGGCGCTAGCGGCAGTACGGGCGGAGGATGTCGCGGGCGATGAGGAAGCCCTGCTTGACCTTCTCGTCCGTGCCCTCGAAGCGACGGTCCTCGTGCTCGATGATGCAGTCGCCCTCGAAGCCCTGCCGGTAGAGCTCGGAGAAGACGACGGACCAGTCCACCTGGCCCAGGCCCGGGATGCGCGGGATCTGCCAGCCCATGCCCATCGAGAACACGCCGCGCTCGTAGAGCCCGTCGACGTCGATCATCAGGTCCTTGGCCTGGTAGTGGAGGACGTGCGGCCCGAACTCCTTGAGGAACCGGCGCATGTCGATCATCTGCAGGATCAGGTGGCTCGGGTCGAAGTTGAGCCCGATCGTGCCGCCCCACTGCTCCAGGATCCGGCGCCACATCCGGGGCGTCGTGGCGATGTTGTGGCCGCCCGGCCACTCGTCGTACGAGAACAGCATCGGGCAGTTCTCGAGCGTGATCCGCCGGCCGTGGTCCTGCGCGAAGGCGACGATGTCCGGCCAGATCTCCAGGGCGGCTTCCCAGTTCTGGTCCTGGTTCTTCGCCCCGTCACCGCCCATGAACGTGTTCACGAGGGGGACGTCCATCTTCTCGGCCGCGGTGATGACGTGCTTCAGGTGGCCGATGACCTGCTCGCGATGCGCCGGGTCAGGGTGCAGGGGGTTCGGGTAGAAGCCCAGGCCGGAGATGGCGAGGCCCTTGGCGTCGAGCTCGCCGCGGATCTCCGTCGCCTGCGACGCGGAGAGATTGGCCACGTCGATGTGGCTGGTGCCCGCGTACCGGCGGGTGGGGCCGGTGGCGCGCGGCCAGCAGGCGATCTCGAGGACCTCGAAGCCGGTGGCGGCGGCCCAGTCGGCCACCTCCATCAGCGGCATCTCCGGGAACGGAGCGGTGAGGAAGCCGAGCTTCATCGCGAGGGGCCCTCCTGGGCGTGACGGGTGCGGAAGACGATGGTCATGCCTAGCGCGCGACCTCCACCCAGCGGCCGGTGCGCGAGCTTTCGAGCACGGCGTCGCCGACGAGCATCTCCTCATGGCCGTCGGCGAACGAGGCATAGGCGCGGTTCCCGGACGGCGCCCCGGCGAGGACGTCGTCGTAGATCGCGGAGAACACGGCACCGAACGTGTCGGCGAAGCCCTCCACGTGGCCCCCCGGCAGCCGCGCCGCGGCGATACCGGCCCGGTTCATCAGCGCCGGGTTCCGGAGCAGGAGCTCGTTGGGACGGTCGCGGTGACCGATCCACAACTGCTCCGGCTGCTCCGAATCCCAGGCAACGGCGGAGGAGGAGCCGTCGATCTGGTAGGCGAGGCTGTTCTTGCGACCCGGGCTCAGCTGCGAGATCGCGACGCTGCCGCGGGCCCCGCCCTCGAAGCGCAGGAGGATCGTCGCCACGTCCTCCGTGTGGATCTCGACCGGGATCGTCTCCGCGGCCCGCTCCGTGGAGAAGGTGAGCACCGGGCCGGCCGGCTTCTGCCGCACCGGGATGAAGGTGGTCAGGTCCGCCATGAGGGCCTCGACCCGGAGCCCCGTGAGGAAGCCGGTCAGGTCCAGCCAGTGAGAGCCGATGTCCCCCACCGCCCGCAGTGCGCCACCCTGGTCCTTCTCCAGGCGCCAGTTCCAGTCCGTGTCGTACAGCAGCCAGTCCTGGAAGTAGCGGCCGGTGACCAGACGGACCTCGCCGATCCCGCCCTCGCGGACGAGCGACGCGACGTGCTGGTTGAGGGGGTAGAAGCGGATGTTGAAGTTGACGGCGTTGACGAGCCCGCTCGCGGCGGCGAGCGCGACCAGCTCCGCGGACTCCGCCGAGGTCATCGCCAGCGGCTTCTCGCAGACGACGTGGCGACCCGCGGCGAGGATCCGCCTGACCTGCGGGTGATGGAGCTCATTGGGCGAGGTGACGTGCACAACCTGGACCGCGTCGTCCGCAAGGAGGTCCTCCAGGCTGGCGTAGGCCCTCGGCATGCCGAGCTCCTCCGCGCGCCGCGCTCCGAGCTCCGGGGAGGACTCGAGCAGGCCCGTAACGCGCACGCCGATGCGGCGCAGAGCCTCGATGTGCACGGTGCCGATGAACCCACTGCCGATGACGGCGGTGCCGATGTCACTGCGTCGGGTCATGGGCGCGGACGTCCTCCGTCTGGGGTGGCGGTGCGCCGTGGCGCAATGATGCCGCATCCCTGCCACAACCAGTCTATACGACTAGATCGGTCCTCCGGGGCCGTCACGCGCAAGTCTGGCTGGTGAGGAGCCGACGGCAGTCAGCGCCCCATTGGACCCGCCGCGGCATCGTCCGCGAACACCCGGAGGCTCGGGTGGCGGCGCAGGTACGACGCCGGGCAGTCCGGGCTCTCTGGATCGCGGAGCGCGCGCCGCAGGATCCCGGCCTTCCGCTGGCCCGTGACCAGGAGCCAGATCTCGCGCGCGGCGAGGATCCGGTCCATGCCGATCGTGATCCCCGCCACCGGCACGGCCCGTGACCCGTATCGCGCGCGGGCGGCATCCCGCGACGCATCGGTCAGCGGCAGCACGCGGGTCGGGCTGTCCGCCATCGAGCCCGGCTCGTTGAAGCCGACGTGCCCGTTCATCCCGAGCCCCAGGACGACGAGGTCCAGGTCCCGGGCGGCCTCATCGTGGCGCTCGGCGGCGGCCTCCGGCGACGGGTCATCGGCGTCGATGACGTGGAGCGCCGCGGGTGGAGCGGGCAGCCGGTCGATCAACCCGGTGCGGATGCGCGTGTCGCAGCGGGCCGGATCACCGGGCGCGAGGCCCACCCATTCGTCGAGGAGCACAACCGTGGCACGCTCGAATGAGCACGCGCCCGCCAACGCGAGCGCCACGACCGCATCGTAGACCGGGACGGGGGTGTCGCCCGTCGGCAGGCAGACGCGCAGCGACGGGTTCGTGCGCAGCCGCTCGGCCAGGAGCCCCGCGACCGCGCCGGCCCAGGTGGCCGCCTCGTAGACCTCGGGCTCGATCGTCACCCGCCGGCGACGACCCGGTCTATGTAGTTGCCGGTCGCGGACTCCTTGAGGATCATCTTCACGCGGCCATCGGGGAGGATCTCGCGTTTGATCACCACGTCGCCCTCGTACAGCTGCGGCTGGCGGGCGATCCGGGGGGTCGACCCGCCGCGCCAGTCGAGGTCGACCGTCTCCCAGGCCCCACTCCTCGCCGAGCGGTACGCCGCGTCCATGACCGCGTTGACCACGTAGCCGTCGTACAGGGTCTCCTGGGGCGCGCGGCCCTCCTCCATCGCCGTGAACATGTCGGTGAACATGTCCACGTAGCCGAGCTCGGACACCTCGTCGCCAACCGGGAACAGCCAGCCGCCCGTCGTCTCCGCCTTCTCGGCGACGTACCCGGCGGTCTCGCTCGCCGAGAACATCTCGAAGCCGGTGCGCAGGAAGTGGTTGATCCAGATCGTCCCGTCGGTCCCGGCGACCTCGTCCCGCAGGTCCATGCCGCCACGGAACGTCCAGCTCACCTCGAACTGGCCGACGGCACCCGACTCGAACCGGATCAGCGCGATCGCGTTGTCCTCGTCGTCGATGGGATGGACGAGGGTGTCCGTGTGGCACATCACCGCGACCGGCCGGTTGCCCTTGCCGACGAAGTTGCGCGAGATCTCGACGCAGTGGCAGCCGAGATCGATGATCGCGCCCCCACCGGTGAGACGCCCGTCCCAGAACCAGGCGCTGTGCGGGCCGGGGTGCGTCTCGCGGGAGCGGACCCAGGTGACGTCCCCGATCTGGCCCGCCTGGACGGAGCGGATCGCCTTGAGCGTCTTCGGTGTGTAGCAGAGGTCCTCGAGATAGCCCCCGAAGACGCCGGCCGCCTCGACAGCATCCAGCATCCGCTTGGCCTCGGCGGCGTTCCGGCCCAGCGGTTTCGTGCAGAGCACCGCCTTGCCGGCTGCCGCGACGGCCTTGACCGCCTCTTCGTGGAGGTGGTTCGGGAGCGCCACGACGACGACGTCGGTCTCGGGGTGGCGGATCGCCGCCTCCATGTCGGTCGTGAACTCGGGGATCCCCCAGCGCTCGCTGAAGGCCTGCCCACGCGACTCACTGCGGGAGTACACGACACGGACCCGGTCGCGGCCGCGCTGTCCATGCAGCGTCATCGTGTAGAAGTCCGAGATGAGCCCCGTGCCGAGCATCGTGATCGCGTGGGACTGCATGGGAAACGGCTCCTTCGCGTGCGGCGTCCTGGTCTCGAGCAGCGAACGGGTCCCGATGATCGATCATCACCCGGGCGGAATTGTATAGACATCCGCCGGGGGCCAGGGAGGCCCAGACCGTCAGTACCCGACGGACGGCATCCAGGCGCCGGCCGGCTCCTGGTAGATCCCGATCGTCATCATGTTGGTGACGAAGAACACCCGGAGCCCGTGGGCGAGGCACCAGCGGAACAGGTCCGTGTTCCGGAGGGGGACGAGGAACCCCGGGGTACCGAAGTCGGTCGCGGCGCCGATCAGCGCCCGGAGGTCGTCGTTGGTCTCCGCGACCGAGTGGGCGAAGTAGTTGATCCCGGCCGTGTAGCCCGTGATCCGCCCGAGGTGCTCTACCACCTGCCCGCTGCCGGACTCGATCGCCTCGCGGACCTCGCCGTGGCGCACGTGGCCATGAACGCGAAGACACAGCGCGTTGCAGGCGGCCTCGTCGTCCGCAGTGGCCGGGCGAACCTCGTAGCCCGGCATCGTCAGGCCGAGCGGCGGCCCGTACATGGCGCCGAACGCCTCCCTGACGTCGAAGCCGAGCTTCGCGTACAGGCTGAGCGACCGGTTGTGGTAGCTGATCTGGACCAGGCGGACGCCAGGGGCATGACGCTCCGACGCCCGGTCCAGCATGGCGGCCATCAACGCGCGACCCACCTTGCGGTCCTGCGCCGCGGGATCAACGCTCACCGGTCCGATCGCGGAGATCGTCGAGCGCTCGTCCAGGTAGCTGCTGCCCAGGATGCACCCATCGGCCTCCGCGACGACGCCGTAGATGTGCGGGTGGTTGATGAGCCAGCGGATGGGTTCGGATGCGGCCGCGACCGACGGGAAGTCGTGGGGGAAGCCGTGACGATCCGCGAGCGTCGCGAACGCCTCGTAGCAGATCCGCCCGGCCTCCACCCAGTCGCCGTCCACTGCCTCGCGAACCGTGACGTCCATTCGCCTGCTCCCGATCGCGGCGCCACCGCCCACACGGGTGCCGGCCTGCACGCCGGGCGATCGTTGGGCCCGGGTGGTCCGGCCGGGTAGTGCCGAGGGACCCGGCGACACGGGGTCGGTCGTCAGCGAGTCACGGGCCGAACCCGGCCCCGGCAGGGGCGAAAGTGTGTCGCCTGCGGGCCGGCGACGTCGCTCAGCGCGTGAGCGTCACCTTCGAGATCGTGCGCGGCGCCTCCGTGTCCAGGCCGCGCGCGGTGGCCAGGTGGTAGGCGAACAGCTGCGCCGGCAGGATCGTCACGATCGGGGCCAGCCACTCGGGCATGCCGGTGGGGACCGCGATTCCGTCCCCTAGAGCGCACAGGGCAGGGTCGTCGGACAGTACCAGGAGCCGCGCCCGGGCATCCCGGAGCCGCGTGAGCAGTGCATGCATGTCCGCGAGCAGTGGCCCTGCCGTGGCCACCGCGAGCACCGGGAAGCCCGGCTCCACGAGGGCGATGGGACCGTGCTCGAAGTCCGCGCCCGAATAGGGGTCCGCGAGGACGTACGCGAGCTCTTTGAGCTTGAGCGCCCACTCCCGGGCCGTCGCGTACTGGAACCCTCGGGCGAGCACGGCACAGCGGTCCTCCGCTGCCCAGCGCCCGGCGATCCGGGCAACGGCGTCCTCGACATCGAGGGCTGCGCGCATCGCCACCGGCAGCGCCTGGAGCTCTGCGGACGATGCGGCATCGCCGGAGATCGCGGCGGAGAGCATCGCGAGCAGCGCCACCTCCGCGACGTAGGTCTTCGTCGCCGCCACGGCGCGTTCCGGTCCGGCTCCAAGCTCGATGACATGGGCGGCGGCCGCAGCAAGCTCCGAAGCCGGATCGTTGGTGAGGGCGACCGTGATCGCCCCCTGCCGGCGGGCATCCTCGAGCACCGCCACGACGTCGGGCGAGCGGCCCGACTGCGAGATGCCGATGACGAGCGCGTTCCGCACCCTGGGCGCGCGACCGTACACGGACGTGAGCGAGGGGGCGGCCAGGGCCACCGGGAGGCCGTTGCGGGCGCCGAGGACGTACTGCGCATAGATCGCGGCGTGGTCGGACGTGCCGCGCGCGGCGATGAGGACGAGGTCCACGTCCCGCTCGCGGACGAGCCGGGCGACGTCCGCGAGCGGGCCCGCCGTCCGTTCCAGCAGCGTGGCAACGATGTCGGGTGCCTCGCCGAGCTCACTGCGCATGCTCACGTCCTGAGCGTACCGCAGTCCGCCGCGCCGCCTCGGGCGTACTGTCAGCAGCACCCCTTCCGCCCCACGCTCGTTGGAGACCGCCATGCGTCCGTCCCGTCTCGCGCTCGCCGCCATCTTCGCGCTCGTCGGCCTGGTCTGGATCGGCCAGGGGGTCGGAGCGATCGGCGGAAGCGCCATGTCCGGCAGCCCGTTCTGGGCGGTCGTCGGAGCGATCCTGGTGGTGGTCGCCGTGGCGATCGTGGTCCTCGAGCGGCGGCGCGCCGGGGGCTGACCTCTCGAGGCCGACGCCGCGAGTCCCGCCGCGAGTCCCGCCGCGAGTGCAACACTGGCGGCTGGATTGCGAGGTCGCGGCCACCCGCCGGGACCGGTGCGGTCGATCAGCGGTCACGCCGTGCAGCGCAAGTGGCTCATCCTCTCCGCGGTCTCGCTCGGGTCGCTCATGTCGACCCTCGACGGCAGCATCGTCAACGTCGCCCTGCCGTCGATCCAGCGCGACTTCGGGATCGACCTGACGGCCGTCGAGTGGGTGTCCGTGGCGTATCTCCTGGTGGTCGGCAGCCTGCTGCTGCCCTTCGGCAGGCTCGGCGAGGTGCTCACCTTCCGGCGCGTCTACCTCGTGGGATTCGCGATCTTCACGCTCGCGAGCATCCTCTGCGGCGCCTCGCCGACCCCGGCGGCGCTAGTCGCATTCCGCGCCGTCCAGGGGGTGGGGGCGGCGATGATCATGGCCATGGGCCCGGCGATCGTGGCCCGGACGTTCCCCGCGTCCGAACGGGGACGCGCCCTGGGCCTCAACGGCGTGAGCGTCTCCATCGGCCTCACCCTCGGACCGGTGTTGGGCGGGATCCTCACCCAGGTCGGCACGTGGCGGGCGATCTTCCTGATCAACGTCCCGATCGGCGTGCTCGCGATCATCTGGGCGGCCCGCGTCCTCCCCGCCGAGACGCCGGGCAAGGGCCAGTCCTTCGACGTCCGGGGTGCGACGCTCTCGGCCACCGCGCTGTTCGCGCTCTTGCTCGCGCTCAGCGAGGGCCAGTCCTGGGGCTGGACGAGCCCGGCGACGATCGGCCTCCTGGTCACCTTCGTCGTCCTGGGCCTGGGGCTCATCGCCGTGGAGCGTTCCGCCATCCAGCCGATGATCGACCTGGCCCTGTTCCGGATCCGTGCGTTCGCCGCCGGCCTGGCAAGCGCGGTGGTGGCATTCGCCGGCCTGTTCACGGCGACGTTCCTGCTCCCGTTCCTGCTCCAGCAGGGCTCCGGCTTCTCGCCCATCGAGGCCGGCGTCCTGATGACCCCGGTCCCGATCACCATGGCGATCGTGGCTCCCTTCAGCGGGTCCGCGTCGGACCGGTTCGGGCCCAGGGCCCTGGCCAGCACCGGCATGGCCATCATGGCCGTCGCGCTGCTGAGCCTGACGCAGCTCCCCGTGGACTTCACGCTCCCCGACCTGGTCTGGCGGCTCGTCCTGCTGGGCCTGGGGCAGGGGCTGTTCATGAGCCCGAACAGCAGCGCCGTGATCGGCTCCGTGTCACGCGTGCGCATCGGCACGGCGTCCGGCATCCTGGCCCAGATGCGCGTCGTCGGCCAGGCGCTGGGCATCGCGCTCAGCGCCGCCATCGTGGCGACGCGCCTCCCCGTCCACATGGCAGCGGGTGGCACGGGGGCGCCGGCCGCCCAGGCGAGCGCGGCGCTGGCCGCCGCGATCCACGACGCGTTCGTGGTCGCCGCGGTCATCTGCTGCATCGGCATCGTGACCAGCCTCGTGCGCGGGTCCGGGCAGCCACCGGGCAGGGAGGCAGTGCCGGCGCCCCCGGTGGCCGAGAGCGAGCAGCCGACCGAGGGCTAGCGTCGGGCCGGAGAATGGGGCCGGCGCTCAGATGTCGCCGGGATCAGACCTGGCGGCGGCTCCAGCGGCGGCCCTGCTGGAAGAGCAGCACGTTGAGCCAGGCGACGAACAGGCAGAGGCCGGTCCCGATCGCCGCCCCGCCCGTCAGGACGATGGCGCTCCTCCGGTCGGCCGCCGCGACCCGCTCCCGGCCGGACTCCAGCCAGGTGTCGACCTCGGCGACCGTCTCGGTGATCGCCTGGATGCGCTCCTCGGCTGCGGCGGCCCGCTCGGACACCGTGGCGGCGACGCCGGGCTCCGCGAGGTCCGCCGGTCGCAGCGCGGCCAGCGCCGTCATGGACGCGTCGATCTCGAGCATCCGGGCGTCGATCTCCGAGAATCGGTCGGCGACCACGCCCGCGACGGCAAGGACGGGGACGGCCCTGCCGATGCCGCGGATGGCGTCGCTCGCGTTCAGGACCCGCTCACGAAGTCCCGCGTAGACGGAGCGCAGCCGCGCGTACGGCCCCGTGACGAACGTGTCGACGGACGCCGCGAGGTCGGTCGCCGCCGCCGCGTCGAGCACGGGTGCCCGGGCCAGCTCGTCCGCCTTCCCCTTGATGTCGACGATGCCGGCGGACGCCTCGCCCAGCCAGTCCGCGGCCGCGCCGGTCACGGCTCCGGCCGCCTCGAGACCCATGTCCGGGATGGACAGGAGGTCCCTTGCCCGCCCCCGGAGATCGGCGCGCAGCACCCATGTCAGGGGCGCGAGCCCGTTGAACACGACCACCCCGACGAGCCCCGCCGCAGAGGCCAGCCACCCCATGATCCGCATCGCCCACCTCACGTACAGGCCTCAAGCATAGGCTCCGTCGCGGCGGCTGAGGCGGGTGCCGCCGGCGGCGCGGGCGCCCCACGCGAGGTGCTCAGGCCAGCCGGATGCCCATCAGGATCGAGGACTCGGACCGATCGACCTCGGCGAAGCCGAGATGGCGGTAGAACGCGATCGCATTGGCATTGCCGGTCGCGACATCGAGGTGCACGCCTCGCGCGCCCTGGCCCCGGAGGCTCGCGAGCTGTCGTTCGACCAGCTCGCGGCCGAGGCCGCGACCTCGTGCCCTGGCCAGCAGGTCGATGTGCAGGTGCGCCGGATACTCGGCGACGACAGCCTGCGGGGCTCGCGGGGGAGCATGGATCAACCGGATGATCTCCGCGTCCGGCGAGGCATCGTCCGGAACCGGGTACTGGTCGCGCAACCGCGGCCACCACGACGCCTCGGCCCACGCCTCGAAGTCGCCGGTGTCCCGTGCGGCGAGACAGTAGCCGGCCACGCCACCGGGATCGGCGGCGACGAGCGCGAGGTCCGCCTGCCCCACCACGTAGGGACCGACGTAGACGTGGCCGAGCAGGTCCGGGTTGCGGAACAGCGTGCTCGCGTCCTGCCCCGCGTCGCCGGTCAGCAGGCAGACCCGATAGATGCCCGGGAGATCATGCAGCGTGGCCCGTCGGACGATGAGCATGGCGCCCACACTATCGCTCTCTCCAAATTGCCATCCCGCCGTGGCGACGCCTAGACTCCGTTCGTGGCCCTGATGGAAGCGTCGACCTGGATCGCGGCGGTCGCGTGACCGGCGTGCTGGGCGTTGACGGCGGGCAGTCCGGCATCCGGCTCCGGCACTCCCTGGACGATCGCGTCGTGGAGGTCGAAGGGGTGAGCCACTTGGAGGGAGACACGATCGCCGCCGTCGCCGCCGCCGTCGCCGAGGGTTGGCGCCGCGGACAGTACCACCCGGCCGACCGCATCGTGCTCGGGCTGACGACCGCGCCGGCGGATACCGCCGGGTGCGACCGGCTGTGCCGCCTCGTCGGCTCGGCGACCGGCGCCCGGCAGGTCTGGCTGGCCGACGACGCCGTCACGTCCCACGCGGGGGCACTGTCGCTCGGCTGGGGGGTGAGCGTCGTCGCCGGCACCGGGGTGGCGGCCCTGGCGGCCCCGAAGCAGGGCCGGCCGAAGATCATCGGCGGGCACGGATACCTGCTCGGTGACGAAGGTGGCGGGTTCTGGATCGGCCGCCACGGCCTTCGCGCCGCGTTGCGCTGGGCGGACGGCCGGGGGCCGGATACGGCGCTCACCGGGGCCGCCGAGCGCCGCTTCGGGGCCCTCGACGATCTCCACGTCCGGCTGCACACCGGCGAGCGGCCGGTCAACGCGATCGCCCAGTTCGCGCCGGACGTGCTCGAGGCCGCCGCCGCGGGAGATGCCGTGGCGCACGACATCATCGACGAGGCGGCCCGGGAGCTCCTGTTGGTCGCACGGACCGGAGCGGTGTGGGCGGGCGCCGATGCCGTTACCGTTCCGCTCGCGCTGGGAGGCCGGCTGCTGCAGCCCGGGACCGAGCTCCAGCGGCGGCTCCTGGAGCTCCTCGCGCACGCCGGCCTCGCCATGGCCCCGCGCTCGGCGGACGCCTCCGCGCTCGACGGGGCAGTGCAGCTCGGGCTCACCGGAGACCTCCATGCGTATGAGGGCCTGGTCCACACGTGGAGCGCGGGGGCGCCGGCGTGAGTGAGGCGGTGTCGTCGCCGGGCCGGCGCTACCTGGAGGTCGTGCGGCGTCTTGTCGAGCGGCTGGACGGCGAGGAATGGCCCAACATCCGGGCTGCTGCCGCGCTGATCGCCGATGCGCTCGAAGGCGGCCACGAGATCCACGTCTTTGGGACAGGCCACTCGCACATGCTGGCCGAGGAGATGTACTACCGCGCGGGAGGCCTCGTCCGTGTCAGTCCGATCCTGTTCGAGGGCCTGATGCTCCACGCCAGCGCACCGCTCAGCACCTCGCTCGAGCGGCTGCCGGGGCTGGCGCAGGCGCTGCTGCGCGACCACCCGGTGGCCGCCGGTGACGTCCTGATCATCGCGTCCAATTCGGGCAGCAACGCCGTCACGACGGAGCTGGCCCAACTCGCGGGCCTGGCCGGAGCGCGCGTGATCGGGCTGACGAGCGTCCGACACGCCACATCGCCGGCGGCCCGGGCAAGCAAGCTCCCGCGCCTTCACGAGACCGCCGAGGTCGTGCTCGACAACGGTGGCTTCGTCGGCGATGCCGCCGTCGACATCGAGGGCCTCGACAGCCCGGTTGCGCCGACCTCGACCGTCGTCGGAGCGGCGATCCTCAACGCCGTCGTGGCGGAGGCCGTGCAGATGCTGGTGGACCGGGGCATCGTCCCCGACGTGTACGCGAGCGCCAACACGACCGCCGGCGATTCCGCAAATGCCAGGTTCGTCGATCCGGCGGCGCCCCGGTGACAGGTGCGGGAGGCTCGCCGTTCGCCGTCCGCGGGGTCATCGAGGGCTTCTATGGCCGGCCGTGGACGCATGAACAGCGCCTGGGTCTGATCGAGTTCATCGGCGCCCGAGGCATGAACACGTTCGTCTATGCGCCGAAGGACGATCCGCTGGTGCGCCGCGAGTGGCGGTCGGCCTACGGCGGGCCCGACCTGGAGCGCCTGGCCCGGCTCGTCGCACACGGTCGGCGGCATGCGGTCGAGGTCGTCTACTGCCTCTCGCCGGGCCTGTCGATCCAGTACTCGAGCGCGGCCGACCTCGAGGCGCTCTGCGCCAAGCTCGACTCGATCGCCGGGCTGGGGGTGCGTCGCTTCGGGCTCCTGCTGGACGACATCCCCCTCGAGCTGCAGCACGCCCCGGACAGGGAGGCGTTCGCGGACCTCGTCGAGGCGCACATCGCGCTCGTCGGGCGCGTGTTCGAGCGCCTCGGTCCCGGCATGGGGCTCGTCGTCTGCCCGACGGTGTACTGCGGCTACGGCGACGAGGACTACGTCTCGAGGCTCGGCCACGGGATCGACCCGCGGGTGGACCTGTTCTGGACCGGCCGGGCGATCTGCTCGGCGACCCTCGACCTGGCGGATGCGGCGACCTTCGCGCGCTCGGCGGTGCGCCCGGCGACCTACTGGGACAACTACCCGGTCAACGACGTCGCGATGACCCACGAGCTGCACGTCGGGCCGTACCGGGGACGGGACCCGCACCTGTGGCGGTTCGCGACCGGCGTGATCGCCAACGGCATGGAGCTGTTCGAGTCGACGAAAATCGCGCTGGCAACGATCGCGGACTACCTCGCGACACCGGCCGCCTACGACCCCGAGGCGAGCTGGAGGATCGCGCTGCGGGACGTTGCGGGCGAGGCGGACGCGGACGCCTACGCGCTGTTCGCGGACAACGTCCGCTCGTCGTGCCTCTGTCCCGATGACGCTCCGATCGTGAGCAAGGCCCTCGCCTCGTTCGCCTTCCGCACCGCGCAGGGCGAGGGTCGAGCGGCCGCGGCCGAGCTCGGCGCGCTGGCGGACCGGCTGCTGGACGCCGCGGACCACCTGCTGCGTGGTCCGGTGACCAATCGCGCCCTCGTGGACGAGGGACGGCCGTGGATCGAGGCATTCGAGACCGGCGCCACGGCCCTGCGGCGCGTCGCCGATCTTGCCGCGGAGGGACGGCTGGAGGCGGATGGTCCCGCCGAGCTCCTCCCGTACCTCCAGGCGCTGCGCCGGGCCCGGGTCCGCGTGTTCGGAGACGCCGTGGACATGGCCCTGGCCGAGCTCACGGGCATCCAGGCCCCGCC
>Ga0302257_1000046_pt1 | contig 16426 bp, 15 predicted proteins | sample I_Fen_N1_4_FD_194566 | JGI IMG/M metagenome (GOLD analysis project Ga0302257, IMG submission 194566) | Peat permafrost microbial communities from Stordalen Mire near Abisko, Sweden - I_Fen_N1_4 | ecosystem: Environmental > Terrestrial > Soil > Wetlands > Permafrost | place: Sweden: Abisko...
TCGATGAACGCCCAGCTCTCGCGATAGCCGATGGCGGAGAAGGCGGGCAGCGTCGGATCGAAGCGCTCGCGCAGGGCACGAGCCTCCTCGACCAGTCCGGCGTCGAACTGCGCACGTGCTCGCGCGGCGATCACCCGGACATGCTCCAGCGTCTCGACGACCAACTTCATGCCGAGCACGGGTCCGGAATAGCCGACCGGATCCGGGAGCGGCACGTCGCCCTGGAGGCTGGCGATCTCCAGCGCGCGCACGACCCTGCGAGGGTTGCGCAGGTCGGTCCGCCCGGCCAAGGTGGGCGCGAGCGTCACCAGCCGATCGGCGAGCGCCCGGACCCCGGCGCTCCCCAGCTCCGTCTCCAGCCCGGCCCGCAGGACTGCGTCGGAGGGCAGGGCGTCCGTGTCGATGCCGAGGAAGACCGACCGCAGCCAGAACCCGGTCCCGCCGGCCAGGATCCCGATGCCGCGCCGATCGCCCAGGGACGAGAGGGCGGTGAGCGCGAGAGCCCGGAACTCCGCGACCGAGTACGGCTGGTCGGGCTCCACGAGGTCGAGGCCATGGTGGAGCACCCGGGCGCGCTCGGAGGCGGTCGCCTTGGCCGTGCCGATGTCCAGGCCGCGGTAGACCTGTCGGGAGTCCGCGGAGATGATCTCGGCCGGGATTCCGCGTGCCGAGAGCCGCTCGGCGAGCGTGATGGCGAGCCCGGTCTTGCCGGTGGCGGTCGGCCCGCCGATGACGACGAGCGGCGCGAGGCTCAGGCGAGCGTCCCCCGGAGCGCGTACGGGCCCGCGTGATCGATCGTCACCAGGACCTCGCGCCCCAGGAGGTCCGGGGACCCGGCCAGGTGCACCAGCTTGCTCTCCCGGGAGCGGCCGAGCAGGTGGACGACGCCGCCGGGCAGCCGCGCGAAGGCGTCGCGGGACGCCGCCGTGCCTCCGTCCTCGTCGTCCAAGTCGTGATCGCGGGCTCGCGCGGGAACGACGGTGTCCACGAGGACCTGCGCCGTGCGGCCGAGCCAGGCCCGGTTCCGCTCGAGGCCGATCTCCTCCTGGATCTCCAGCAGGGCGACGAGGCGGCGGCGCTTCTCGGCCGCGGGAACGTCATCGACCAGGCGCGTCGCCGGCGTGCCGGGCCGCTCGCTGTACGCGGCGGCGAAGACCTGGTCGTAACGAACGGCCTCCAGGAGCCGGAGAGTGTCCTCGTACTCGACCTCGGTCTCGCCGCAGAAGCCGACGATGACGTCCGTGGACAGGGTGATTCCCGGGATGGCCTCGCGGATGCGGCCGAGACGCTCCCGGTAGTGCTCGATCGTGTACTGGCGGCCCATGCGCCGGAGCATGGCATCGGAGCCTGACTGGACGGGCAGGTGCAGGGAGGCGCAGACCGACGGGCAGTCCCGCATCGCCTCGATGAGGCGGTCCGAGAGGTCCCACGGGTGCGAGGTCACGAACCGCAGTCGCGGGATCGCCGGGGCCCCGCCGGCGTCACTGGCTCCACGGGCCTCGCCGGCCCCCCGAAGGCCATCAACCGCCCGGATCAGCTCTGCCAGGTCCGGCCTCGCGACCCGGTCCTGCTGCCGCCCGACCGTGCGTGCGGTCACGACGTGCCCGAATCGCCCCTCCGCCTCCAGGTCGTGACCGTAGCTGTTGACGTTCTGGCCCAGGAGGGTGACCTCCCTGTACCCGGCCGCGGCCAGGGCACGGGCCTCGTCCACGATCTCGTCGAACGGCCGGCTCCGCTCCGGGCCCCGGCTGAACGGGACGATGCAGTAGGTGCAGGTCTTGTCGCAGCCGTAGATGATCGGCAGCCACGCGCTGATCGCGGACCCCCGGCTGACCGCGCCGCCCGCGACGGCATCCGCCCGGGCCCGCACCAGGTGTGCCGCGTCGGAGACCGCCACCCCCTTGACGACGGTCGTGGCCGCGGTGATCGCCAGCGCCCCGACCGGTGCCTGTGCCGAGGCGATCCCCAGGCGGTCGATCAGCTCCGGCTCCTCGTCCGGCCGCAGGAACAGGTCCACGGCGGGATACCGGCGCGCGAGACCCGCCCTGTTCGACTCGCGGACGGAGCAGCCGGTCATCACGACCCTCATCCCCGGGTTCGCCGACTTGAGCCGTCCCAGGTGCCCCTGGCGACCGATCACCTTGGCCTCGGCGGCCTCGCGGATCGCGCAGGTGTTGATCACCACGAGGTCCGCGGCGTCCATCGCGGGCGCCTCCGGGCAGCCCGCGGCCAGCAGCCGGCCGGCCATCTCCTCCGAGTCGCTCTTGTTCATCTGGCAGCCAAGCGTCCAGACGAAGAACGACGGCAGGGAGCGCACCTCAGGGCGGAACTCGGCGAGTCGCTCATCGTCGGGCAGGAACGGGTCCCGCGGTCCCGCGGCAGGAACGGCCGGCGGGGCAAGGTCGAGGACGGGGAGCGAACGGGACGTCATGCCGTCGGGATCGTAGCCGGTCTGTCCGGGGCGACGTGCCAACCGCCGCGCGTCCTCGCGATCGCCACGCGGAGGTCCGCCACGAGGTCATCCGGCATCACGAGGAGGGCGTGCGTCTCGGCGTACGGTCCGAGGTCGCCGTGGTAGTCGGAACCGCCGGTCTCCACGAGCCCGAGGTCTGCCGCAACCACCGACATCGCCGCCCGCGTGTCCGCATCGAAGGACCGGTGATGGGTCTCGAGGCCATCGAGCCCTTCCCCCATCAGCTCGCGCAATAGCGGGATCCGGGCGGGGGCCTCGGCGAAGTGCGCCAGGGCCGCGAGGCCCCCTGCCTCGCGGATGGCGCGGATCGCGTCCACTGGGTTCATGCCCGTCCGTGGCACGTAGCCGGGCTGGCCATGACCGAGGATCCGCCGGAAGGCGTCCTCCACGCTCTCTGCGAACCCGGCGGCGACGAGGGCCCGTGCGAGCGTCGGACGGCCGAGCGCATCGTCGCTCTCCAGCACGCCTGGGGGCAGGTGGGCGTCGATCGGCAGGCCGATCTCCCGCAGGCGCCGCACCGTGGCGGTGAACCTTGCCCTGCGGGCGCCCCGCTGCGTTGCGATTGCCGCCTCGAACGCGTCGTCCGCGGGATCCACGCCGAGGCCGAGGACGTGGAGCTCCCCCTCCAGCAGGTCGAGGTTGAGGCCGCGGGTGACCGCGTTGATCTCAACGGCCGGGACCAGCTCCAGATCATCAGGGAGGGGCGCGGCTCCGGGCGCGGTCAGCTCCCGGTACGCCGCGAGGTTGTCGTGGTCCGCGATGGCGAACAGCCGGACGCCGGCCTCGTGGACCTGGTGCAGGAGCTCCGCGGGCTCCAGCACGCCGTCGGAGCGCCGGGTGTGTGCGTGCAGGTCTGCGGTTGCCGTGCCCGGCGAGAGCGGCTCGTCGGGGCGCGTCCCGTGCCGCGCGCTCACGCCTAGACCTCGATCAGGCGCTGGATCCGCTCGATCTGCAGCGCGCGTCCCGTGGCCGGGTCCACGTCGATCTGGCATGCGTTGAGGACCACAGGCCCGTCACCGACCTCGAACCGCGTCGGGAGAGCGTTGACGAACCTCGGCAGGACGGTCGCCGGGTCGAAGCCGATCACGCTCCAGAGCGGGCCGGTCATCCCGAGGTCCGTCTGGTATGCCGTCCCCCTGGGCAGGATCCGCTCGTCGCCGGTGACGACGTGCGTGTGCGTCCCCACGACGGCAGAGACGCGTCCGTCGAGGTAGAGGCCCATCGCGGTCTTCTCGGACGTGATCTCGCAGTGGAAGTCCACGATCCGGATCGGCGGCAGCGGCTCGGAGGCCTCGTCCATCAGCCGGTCCGCGTCGGTGAACGGGTTGTCGATCGGCTGCATGAACGTGCGGCCCTGGAGGTTGATGACCGCGATCTCGTTGCCGTCAAGCGCGTGGTAGGTGCCCCACCCGCGGCCCGGGACGTTGTGGGTCCCATAGTTGAGAGGGCGGAGCACCCGGTCGCTGGAGTCGAGGAACGGGTAGATCTCGCGCTTGTCCCAGATGTGGTTGCCGCTCGTGATCACGTCCACGCCCGCGGCGTAGAGAGCCTCCGCCGTGGACGGCGTCAGTCCCATGCCGCCCGCCACGTTCTCGCCGTTCGCGGTGACGAAGTCGACGCCCCGCTCGTCGCGGAGCTCGGGCAGCACCTGCTCGATGACGACACGGCCGGGCTTGCCGATGATGTCGCCGATCATCAGGATCCGGCACGCGCCCGCCGGCCGCGGCGCATTGCCGTTCGCCGGATTGCCGAGGCCGGCACGGAGGCTGCGTCCGGTCACGGGCGTCGCCTCCTACTTCGCGTATTCGACAGCGCGCGTCTCCCGGATCACGGTCACCTTGATCTGGCCGGGATACGTGAGGCTGTCCTCGATCTTCTTGACGATGTCGCGGGCCAGGCGGGTGGCCGACAGGTCGTCGATCTCCTCCGGGCGGACGAGGATCCGGACCTCACGGCCTGCCTGGACGGCGAACGAGCGCTCCACGCCTGTGAAGCTCTCCGCGATCGCCTGCAGGTCCTCGAGGCGCTTGACATACGTCTGCATCGTCTCGCCGCGAGCGCCCGGGCGCGACGCGGAGATGGCGTCGGCCACCTGGACGATCGGCGCCTCCACGCAGGCGTACTCGACCTCCTGGTGGTGGGCGGCGATCGCGTTCACGACCTTGAACGGGAGATTGTGCTTCTGCGCGAGGGCCGCGCCGATGGCGGCATGGGGCCCCTCCACCTCGTGGTCCACGGCCTTGCCGATGTCGTGCAGGAGGCCGCCGATCTTCGCCGCCTGGACGTCGGCGCCCATCTCCGCGGCGATGATCGCTGCGAGGTGGCTGGTCTCCACGCAGTGGACCAGCACGCTCTGGCCGTAGGAGGTGCGGTACTTCAGCCTGCCGATCAGCTTGGTGAGCTCGGCCGGCAGGCCCGGAACGCCGGCGTCGTAGCAGGCCTGTTCCCCGGCTTGCCGGATGACGAGGTCAACCTCCGCCCGGGACTTGTTCACGACCTCCTCGATCCGACCCGGGTGGATCCGGCCGTCGGCGATGAGCTTCGTGAGGGCAAGCCGGGCGACCTCGCGCCGGACGGGGTCGAAGCCCGAGACGATGACGGTCTCCGGGGTGTCGTCGATGATCAGGTCCACGCCCGTCGCCTGCTCGAGGGCGCGGATGTTGCGTCCCTCTCGGCCGATGATGCGGCCCTTCATCTCGTCGCTGGGTAGGTGGACCGTGGACACGGTGTGCTCCGCCGTGTGGTCCGCCGCGACGCGCTGCATCGCCGTCACGATGATCTCGCGGGCCTTGTCCTGGGCCTCGTCGCGGGCGCGGCGCTCGATGGAGCGGGCCAGCTTGACGGCGTCGTGCTCGGCCTCGTCGCGGATCGCCTCCAGGAGGATCCCCTTGGCGTCCTCCGCGGACAGTCCCGCAACCTGCTCCAGGGCGGCGATCCGCTCCTGGTTCAGGCGTCCGAGCTCCTCGCGCTGGTGCTCGATCTCGCGCTCTCGCTCGTTGATCTTGCGGCTCTTCTCCTCGAGCATGTCCGCCCGTTGGTCGATCTGCTCGTCGCGCGCCAGGAGGCGCCGCTCGAGGTTGTTGAGCTCGCCACGCTTCGCACGCGCCTCTTCCTCGGTCTCGCGCTGCTGGCGAAGCTTCTCGTCCTTCGCCTCGAGGATCATGTCCTTCTGCTGCGTCCGGGCCTCGGCCACGATCCGCGCCGCCTTGTCCTGGGCGGACTTCAGCGTCTGGTTCGACCAGACACCGCGGACAAGGAACCCCGCGGCAACGCCGACGACGACGGCGACGATCACGGCCGCGCCTGCGACGACAATGTCCATCTTCAATTCCTCCCCGCCGGCCGGGTGAATGGGCCGGAGGCGTTGTCAAGAAACGGGATCGGGCTACGCGGTACCGGCGTTCGCTTGGGCTCGGGACCCGACAGGCCTCCTGAGGCTCCGCCAGGTCTCAGCCGGTGGCCACGGCTCGCCCGGAAACGGCCCGAGGGTCCGCGTCCGGTTGACTGCACAGCCTACAACCTTCGACCGGAACCGGCTCGCGACCGGGCCAGCCCAGGGCCGGTCGGTTCAGTCTCCCCCCGGCTCTTCGTCCACGGGCTCGCTCGCATCCACGGCGGCGGCATCGAGGACACGCCGGGACACCGCGGCGCACACGTCGGGCGAGAAGCCGCTGCGGGCGAGGAGGGCGTACGCCCGCTGCCGTCGTCGCCGAGCGTCGGCCTCACGAAGGATGCCCGCGAGCCTGCGCCGCAGGAGACGCTCCGCGGCGGCGTCATCGGCGCCGACGGGCTCCCCTTCCCCATCCACCGCCGCATCCTCCAGCGTGGACTCGCGCCGGTCATCGAGCGCCGAGGCAACGATGGCTCGGTCGACGCCCTTCAGCTCCAGCTCGCGCCTGAGCGCATGCTCCCCCCGGGGCCGCGCCCGGTCCCGCGACTCGATCCAGGCCCGCGCGAACGCGTCGTCGTCGAGGTAGTGCAGGTCCGTGAGCCGGACGATGGCCGCCTCGACGAGCTCCGGGCGATACCCGAGGCGGACGAGCCTGCGCCGGACCTCGTCCACGGATCGCGGCCGGGATTCGAGGAGGCGTGCGCCGGCATCGAGCACCTCTGCCGGATCCTCCACGGCGGCCCGCCGCTCGCGGCGCTCTGCCGGCGTGGGCCTGCGCTGGCGCGGTCGCCCACCGGGCGCCCCGCGCTCCTCGGCCATGCCCCGGTTCCTCCGGACCCTACTCGGCTTCTTCGATGCCCTCGACCGGCAGCGCCACGTCCGCCATCTTTGCCCGGATGCGGCGGTCGATCTCCGCGGCGGTCTCCGCGTTCCCCTTCAGGAACTCCTTGGAGGCCTCGCGGCCCTGGCCGAGCCGGGTGTCGCCGAAGGTGAACCACGCCCCGGTCTTGGTGACGACGTCCATCGCCACGCCGACGTCGAGGAGACCGCCCTCCTTCGAGATGCCCTCCCCGTACATGACGTCGAACTCCGCGACCCGGAACGGCGGCGACACCTTGTTCTTGACGACCTTCACCCGGACCCGGTTGCCCACGGAGTCCGTGCCGCTCTTGATCGTCTCGACCCGGCGAATGTCCAGCCGGACCGAGGCGTAGAACTTCAGGGCGCGCCCACCGGGGGTCGTCTCGGGGTTGCCGAACATCACGCCGATCTTCTCGCGCAGCTGGTTGGTGAAGACCAGGGCGGTGTTCGACCGGCTGACCGCGCCCGTCAGCTTCCGGAGCGCCTGGCTCATGAGCCGGGCCTGGATGCCGACGAAGCTGTCGCCCATTTCGCCCTCGATCTCGGCCCGTGGCACCAGCGCCGCGACCGAGTCCACGACGACGATGTCCACGCCGCCCGAACGGATGAGGGTCTCGGTGATCTCGAGTGCCTGCTCGCCGGTGTCCGGCTGGGACACGAGGAGCTCGTCCACGTTCACTCCGCACGCGCGGGCGTAGGCCGGGTCCAGCGCGTGCTCGACGTCGATGAAGGCGGCGATCCCGCCCATCCGCTGCGCCTCCGCGATGACGTGCTGGCACACGGTGGTCTTGCCGGAGGACTCCGGACCGAAGATCTCACTGATCCTGCCGCGCGGGATCCCGCCCACGCCGAGGGCGAGGTCCAGCGCGATGGACCCGGTTGGGATCGAATCGACCGCCTGGCGCTCCCGCGAGCCCAGCTTCATGATCGAGCCGCGCCCGAACTGCTTCTCGATCGCGATGATCGCGGCATCGACCGCACGCCCGCGCTCCGCCAGCGCCTTCTCCGTCACCTGCGGGACGGCGTCCCTGCCGTTGTTGGCCATCGTGTCCTCGCTCCTGGCGGCTTCAGCCGACCCGACGGAGCGGGACCCGGTCCCCGCTCGCTGGTGGCGTCAACCCTCGTCCGATTCCGTCTCGTGCCGGGGCTTGCGCGGCTTCTTGATGAGCTCCGCCTGCTGCGGAGCCTCCGAGAGCGGCGCCAGCTTCTGCTGGGACGACTTGTCCTTGGGCTTCTTCTTGACTTCCTTCGCGGGGCGGTCTCGTGAACCCATCGCTCGCCTCCACGTACTCCGAGAGTACCGACACGGACTTCACTCGGGCTTCGCGGCCCCTTCACCGCCACTCATCCGGACCGCGCGACGGCGCAGCTCCGGCAGCTCGACAGGGAAGGTTCCGGCGCGCAACGCGGCCCGGATCCTAGCCATGAAGTCTAGGGTGAAGGTCAGGTTGTGACAAGTTGCGAGCCGGTAGGCGAGCATCTCCTTCGCCCTGAACAGGTGGCTCAGGTAGGCCCGTGAGAAGCGGGTGCACAGCGGGCACGGACAGCCGTCCTGGACCGGTCGCGGGTCGTCCCGGAACTGCTCGTTGCGCAGGTTCAGCCGTCCACCGGGCACCCACAGCTGGCCGTTGCGCGCGACCCGCGCCGGCAGCACGGAGTCGAACAGGTCCACGCCACGGTGGACGGCCTCCAGCAGGTCCAAGGGCGAGCCGAGCCCCATCAGGTACCGCGGGCGAGGGTCCCCCGCGAGGTGCGACACCGTCGCTTCCAGGGTCTCGTTTCGCTGGTCCGGCGTCTCGTCCCCGGCGAGGCCGCCGATGTTGATGCCGTCGAACGGGAGCGCGGCGATGAACTTCGCCGATTCCTCCCGGAGCTCCGGATCCAGCCCGCCCTGGACGATCCCGAACAGGGCCTGGTCCGTCCGCGTGTGCGCCTCCAGCGAGCGGACTGCCCAGCGATGGGTCCGGCGCATCGCGTCCTCGACGACCGCGCGAGGCTCGCTCGGGAACACGGGCTGGTCCAGGACCACGGCCACGTCCGGCCCGAGCGCCTGCTGGACCGCGATCGAGTGCTCCGGCGTGAAACGGTGGATCGACCCGTCCAGGTGGCTCTTGAACGTCGCCCCGCCGTCGTCGATCGACCGGAGCTCGCCGAGGGAGACGACCTGGAACCCCCCGGAGTCCGTGAGGATCGGCCTGTCCCACCCCATGAACCGGTGGAGGCCGCCGAGCCGTTCGATCCGCTCGTGACCCGGCCGCAGGTACAGGTGGTAGGTATTGGCAAGAAGGATGCTCGCGCCGGCTGCCTCCACCTCGTCCGGGTGCAGGGCCTTCACCGTGGCGTTGGTCCCGACCGGCATGAACTGGGGGGTTTCCACGACGCCGTGCGACAGCGTCAGGCGGCCGAGGCGGGCGCGCGTGATCCCGTCCGCGGGCGGCGGGACGAGCACCTCGAAGCTGGCGGCGCCGGGCATGGCGGGCCGGCGCTCAGCGCGGCGTCACGTCGTCCCACAGGGCCGGCATGTCCGGTTCCGCGCGGCGGGGCGCGGGGACCTCGAAGCCCAGGGACGCGAGATGGGCACGGGCCGCCTCGGTGGCGATGCGGCCCTGTGGAGTGCGGTCCAGGAAGCCGAGCCGCAGCAGGAAGGGCTCGTAGACGTCCTCGATGGTGTCCGGCTCCTCCGCGAGCACGGCGGCCAGCGCCTGGACACCCACGGGACCCGACTGGAACTTCTGCACGATCGCCGCGAGGAGCTTGCGGTCCGTCGTGTCGAGGCCGAGCTCGTCGATGTCGAGGATGGTCATCGCCTCGGCGACGGCCTGCACGTGGACGCTGCCGTCCCCGAAGACCTCGGCGTGATCCCGGACGCGACGGAGCAGGCGGTTGACGATGCGGGGTGTCCCCCGGCCGCGCTTCGCGATGAGGCGCGCGGCATCCGGGTCCACTTCCACCCCCAGGATCCCGGCCGATCGCCGCACGATGGAGGTGAGGTCGTCCTCGCCGTAGAAGTCGAGACGGTACGTCATCCCGAACCGGTCCCGGAGCGGCCCGCTGATTCGCCCGGCCCGTGTCGTGGCGCCCACGACGGTGAACGGCTTCAGGCTGAGCCTCAGGCTGCGCGCGCTCGGCCCCTTGCCGATCATCACGTCCAGGGCGTAGTCCTCCATCGCCGGATAGAGGATCTCCTCGACCGCGCGATTGAGGCGATGGATCTCGTCGATGAACAGGACGTCGCGCTCGTCGAGTGACGTGAGGATGGCGGCGAGGTCCCCCGCCCGCTCGATCGCCGGCCCGCTCGTGTAGCGGACGTTGACGTCCAACTCCCGGGCGATGATCGTGGCGAGGGTGGTCTTGCCCAGGCCCGGCGGGCCATACAGCAGCACGTGGTCCGCCGCCTCGCCCCTCGCCCTCGCCGCCTGGAGCAGCACCGAGAGGCTGGCCTTGACCTCCCGCTGGCCGATGTACTCGTCCAGGGTGCGCGGGCGCAGCGAACCCTCGACGGCAAGGTCCGCGGGGTCGCTGGCAGCGGCCGCGAGCAGGCTCATGGGGTCGTCAGTCATCGGCGGCAGTCTATCAGGTTTCGTGCGCTATTGGTACGGATGTTCGGTCTCGAGGAGGGCGCCCCGAGTCGCACCTCAGTCGGTCGGACCCGTTCAGTCCCGGAGCAGCGTCCGGAGCGCAGCCTTGACGCGCTCCTCGAGCCCCGCGCCGACCGCGGGGTCGCTGAGGGCCAGCCGCGACGCCTCGCGCGCCTCGCCCAGCGAATAGCCCAGGGCCTGCAGCGCGGCCACCACCTCGCCCTCGGACGCGGTCGAGACGGCCGCCGACGTCCCGGCGGCGATGCCCGCGGCTGACACCTTCTCCTTGAGCTCGAAGATGATCCGCTCGGCAAGCTTCTTGCCGATCCCCGGGATCGACACCAGCACCGCCTGGTCCTGCTGGAGGATCGCCAGCTGGAGGTCCGCGGGGGGCCGGGAGCCGACGATCGCCATCGCGACCTTGGGCCCGACGCCGGTCACGGTGAGCAGCAGGTTGAAGAACCCGAGCTCGTCCGCGTTCCGGAATCCGAACAGGGCCTGCTGGTCCTCCCGGACGAGATGGTAGGTGTGGAGCTTGAGACGCCCGCCGGGGACCGCGGTCGCCAGCACGGCGGGGGCCGCGAAGACCTTGTAGCCGATCCCGCCGACCTCGATGACGAGCGAGTCCGCAGCGATGGCGCCGACCACCCCTTCGACGGATGCGATCATGGGCCGGCGGCTCCCCTAGCCGCGCCGCGCGGCGTCGGCAGGCGCCGGCTTCCGGCCCGTCTTCGGGCTCGACTTCGCCTCGAGGGCGAGCGCCTCCCGCACCGCGCGCCCGTACGGGGTGTCGCCGCGGGTGATCGGGTTGATGGCCGAGCGATCCATGACAGTCGCCTTGCCGGCGCCGGTGCCCGCGTTCAGGCGGTCGGCGGCACGCTCGGCGTTGGCGATGCAGATTGCGGTCGCGAGCGCGTCCGCCGTATCGTCCGGCGTGGGGACCTCGGCCAGCTGCAGGATCACGGAGACCATCCGGCCCACCTGCTCCTTGTCCGCGCTGCCGTAGCCCGTGACGGCCATCTTGACCTCGTTGGGCGTGGCCTCCCGCACGGGGATCCCGGCCTGGGCCGCGGCCAGGAGGACGACACCACGGGCCTGCCCGACGCCGAAGGCGCTCTGGGCGTTTCGCGAGAAGAACAGGCGCTCCACGGCGACGAGGTCGGGGCCGTGAGTCTCGATCAGCTCCGCGACCTGGGTGTGGATGTGGTGCAGCCGCTGCGGGAGCGGGACGTCCGCGCTGGTGGTGACGCACCCGTAGTCCACGGCTCGCAGGGTTCCGCCGGTCCGTTCGACGATCCCATAGCCGAGGGCCGCGGTCCCGGGGTCGATCCCCAGGACGATCATCCGGCCAGCTCTGCCAGGAGCTCTTCGGGGATATCCACGTTCGCGGTCACGCGCTGGACGTCGTCCAGCTCCTCGAGCAGCTCCACGAGGCGCAGCGCCTTGCGCACGTGCTCCGCGTCCAGGCTCACGGTCTGCCTGGGGAGCATCGCCTGCTCGGCCGACTCGACCGTGACGCCGGCGGCATCGAGAGCCTTCCGCACGGCCTCCAGGTCCCCCGGCTCGGTGTAGATCTCGATCGGGTCGGCCTCGGTGTCGACGTCGGATGCCCCCGCGTCGATCGCGGCCAGGGCGACCTCGTCGGCGTCGATGCCGTCACGGGGAACGGTGATCAGCCCGCGGGGCTCGAACTGCCAGGCGACCGCACCGCTGCCCGCGAGCTGGCCGCCGGTCTTGGTGAAGATCGACCGGACCTCTGCCGCCGTCCGGTTGCGGTTGTCCGTGGCAGCCTCGACGAGGACGGCGACGCCGCCGGGGCCGTAGCCCTCGTAGACGATCTCCTCGTACTGCACCTCGTCGCCGCCACCCGTGGCCTTCTCGATCGACCGCTTGATGTTGTCCGCGGGCATGTTGATCGCCCGCGCCTTCTCGATCGCAAGTCGCAGGCGGTAGTTGGCGTCCGGGTCACCGCCGCCTGCGCGCGCAGCGACCGCGATCTCGCGTGCAACCTTGGTGAACATGGCGCTGCGCTTGGAGTCGTTGACGCCCTTCTGGCGCTTGATCGTGGACCATTTGGAATGTCCTGACATCGGGCCGGAGTATACCGACTATCATCGGGCCGACGGGTGCGTCGTTCGGCGCCCGGGCCTCCACCGCCCCGTGGGGACCCGCATCGCCAACCGCCCACCCTGCGCCACCGTCCCGCCCGCTGCCGGGAACCCGGCCGGGCGGCCGCATACCGAGAGGAACCGCGCGCGATGACGTTGAAGAGCCACGACCTCGCCCACATCCGGAGCGTCGTGCTCGCCGGCCATGCCGGGAGCGGGAAGACGACACTCGCGGAGCAGGTGCTGTTCCGCGCCGGGGCGATCCCGCGGTTGGGGAAGGTTGACGATGGCACCGCCCACCTGGACTACGAGCCCGAGGAGCAGAAGCAGCACCGCTCGCTGAGCCTGGCGGTCGGGACCTTCGAGCACGGGGAGCACGAGATCACCGTCGTCGACACGCCCGGCTACCCGGACTTCGTCGCCGAGATGATCGAGGGCTTCCACGCCGCCGACGCGGCCCTGTTCGTGGTGGATGCGTCCGGTGGTGTCGACTCCGGCCTCGAGGCGTCGGTCAAGGTCGGGCGGGCCACCAACACCGCCGCCTGCTTTGTCCTCAACAAGTGCGATCGCGAGAACGCCGACCCCCTCCGTGCCCTCGACGAGCTGCGGCGGGTGTTCGGCACCAAGGTCGCCCCGCTCCATCTCGCCATCGGCGCGGCGGAGACGTTCAGCGGCTACGTGGACCTCGTCCATCGCAAGGCCTACCGGTTCGACGGTGGCAAGGAGGTCGAGATCCCCGTCCCGGCCGAGATGGCCGAGCAGGTCGCCATCCGTCGCGACCAGCTGCTCGAGGCCGCGGCCGAAGCGGACGACGCCGTCTTCGAGAAGTACCTGGGCGAGGAGGAGATCACCGACGCCGAGCTGGACGCATGCCTCCACAAGGGCGTTCGCCTGTCGATCCTTGCCCCCGTGCTCGTTGCGTCGGCGGCGAAGGGCATCGGCCTCGGGGCGCTCCTCGACGCCATCGTCCGCTACCTCCCCTCGCCGGAGGAGGAAGGTCCGTACGCGGCCCAGGACAAGGCCGGCAAGGACGTCGCCGTCGAGGCATCGGCCTCGGGACCGCTCCTGGTGCGCGTGTTCAAGACCGCGGCCGATCCCTTCGTCGGGCGGCTGACGTACCTCCGGGTGCTGTCCGGGACGCTCAAGAGCCAGGGTGGCGTGTTCAACGCCACCAAGGGCGAGGACGAGCGGATCGGGCAGCTGCTCTACCTGCACGGCAAGGAGCAGGAGCCGGCCGCCGAGCTGCGGGCGGGCGAGATCGGCGCCGTGGCCAAGCTCGGCGTCACCGAGACGGGTGACACGCTCGGGACGCGGGACCATGTGCTCCGCCTGGCGGCAATGGTGTTCCCCAACCCGATGCTCCAGGTGGCCATCGAGCCGCAGTCCAAGGGTGACCTCGACAAGATGGGCCCGGCCCTCACCCGCATGCTGGAGGAGGAGCCGACAGCACGCGTCGAACGCAGCGAGACCGGCGAGCAGATCCTCCGGGCCATCGGCGAGGCGCACGTCGCCGTGATCTGCGAGCGGCTCAAGCGCAAGTTCGGCGCGGCGATCATGACCCGCACCCCGACGGTCCCGTACCGCGAGACGATCCGCGGGACGACCAAGGCGCACGGCCGCTACAAGAAGCAGACGGGCGGCCACGGGATGTTCGGCGACGTCTGGATCGAGCTGGAGCCCAACCCGGCGGCCGGCGTCGAGTTCGCCGAGAAGGTGGTGGGCGGGTCGGTCCCCAAGGGCTTCTTCCCGGGGATCGAGAAGGGCGTCCGCGAGACGGCAGCTGAAGGCGTCCTTGCAGGCTTCCCGCTGATCGACTTCAAGGCAACCCTGTATGACGGCTCGTTCCACCCGGTGGACTCCAACGAGCTCTCGTTCAAGATCGCGGCGTCGATGGCGCTCAAGGAGGGCGTCATGCAGTCGAGGCCGGTGCTCCTTGAGCCGATCATGACCGTCCACGTGAACATCCCGGAGCAGTACATGGGCGAGGTCAACCGCGACCTCAACGGCCGTCGCGGCCGGGTCCTGGGGATGGACACGGCGGACGGGATGCAGGTCATCCAGGCACATGTGCCGCAGGCCGAGCTGTTCTCCTACGCGACCGAGCTCCGGTCCCTCACGGGCGGGCGCGGCACGTTCAGCTCGGAGCTGGACCACTACGAGGACGTGCCCTCCCAGCTGGCCGAGAAGATCATCGAGGCGCACAAGAAGAAGGAGCACCCGGAGGGCCACTGACCTCCTGGTGCTCGTGCGGGGGCACCGACCGGCGCTCCCCCCCCACCTCGTGGCCTGCCCCGGCCGTCAGGCGCCCGGCGGGATCGCGTGCAGCGCTCGAACCAGGTCGCCCAGGTCCACTCGTCCCTCGTAGATGGCCCGGCCGACGATGGCCCCACCGCAGCCCGCGGCCTGGATGGCCAGGACATCATCGAGCGATGAGACGCCACCGGACGCGATGATCCGGCCCTGACCCAGCGCCACGAGCGCCCGCAGCAGGTGAAGGTCCGGGCCACCGAGCAGCCCGTCACGATCGATGGCGGTGACCTCGAACGACGCCACGCCGGCAGCCGCCAGCATGGCGACCGCCTCCGCCGCGACGATCCCCGGGGAGCCCGGGCGCCAGCCTTCTCCGAGGGCCATGCCGTCCCGGACGTCAATGGACGCGACGATGCGCGCGGAGCCGTGGCGGGCGACCACCGAGGCCGCGAAGCCCGGATCCCGGAGAGCGGCGGTCCCGATGGCGACGCGCGCGCAGCCCGTGCCGAGCGCACCCGCGACTGCCTCCGGCGTCCGCAGCCCCCCACCGACCTCCACCCGGGCAGCGTCGTGAACCTCCGCGACGATGGCCGAGACCAGCTCCAGCTGCGCGGGCTCCCCGTCCCTGGCTCCATCGAGGTCCACCACGTGCAGCCACGTCGCACCGGCGGCCGCGAACGAACGTGCGACCGCGATCGCATCATCGTCGTAGGCGGTCTCCCGGGCAAAGTCGCCCTGTCGCAGCCGGACGACATGGCCACCCCGCAGGTCGATCGCCGGCAGGAGCTCGAACGTCTCCACGGTCGCTCCTTCCATCTCCTAGCGTAGTAGCACGCTAATACGCTAACATGTCCGCAAGGACGCCGGACCTGAGCCGGCGCAGGCACCTGGAGGGACACCGACCCGTGGCCGACGACTGGCGGACCCCGGACACCGAGGCGCTGGTGGACGCCATTCTGCGCCTCGACGACCGCGAGGACGCGCTCAACTTCCTGAGGGACCTCTGCACGCTGGGCGAGCTGCACGACCTCGCCCAGCGCTGGGCCGTCGTCCGGCTCCTCGACGCCGGCATGCACTACGCCGACATCTCGCGGCGGACCGGCGCCAGCACCGCGACCATCACGCGGATCGCCTCCTGGCTCAAGCATGGAGAGGGCGGCTACCGTGAGATGCTCGACCGCCTCAGGTCGGGTGACGGCAGTGTCCCCGACCCGACCGGCACCGAGCCATGAGGGAGCGCCTGCGTCTCGCCGTCCCGAACAAGGGCAGGCTCGTCGAGCCGACGCTGAGCCTCCTGCACGCCTCCGGCCTGATGTTCGAGGAGCACGACCGGAGCCTCGTTGCGCGCGTCCAGAACCACCCCCTGGACATCCTGTTCGTGCGGACCGGAGACGTGATCGAGTTCGTCCGCGACGGAGTCGCAGACGTGGGCGTCACCGGGGCGGACATCCTGGCGGAGTCGGGCGTCGATCTCCCGATCCTGCGCCAGCTCGGCTACGGGCGGTGCCGTCTCGCTGCGGCGGTCGCGGCGGACTCGCCGTACGAGTCGATCGCGGACCTGGCCGGCGTCCGGATCGCGACCTCGCATCCCAACGTGACGAGGCGGTTCTTCGCGGACCAGGGCATCGAGGTCGAGGTGATCTCCCTCTCGGGCGCGGTCGAGGTCGCGCCGCGTCTCGGTCTCGCGGACGCCATCGTGGACCTCGTCTCGACGGGCTCCACCCTCGCGATGAACGGCCTGCGGGCGATCAGCGACGTCCTCGCG
>Ga0302257_1000047_pt1 | contig 16366 bp, 16 predicted proteins | sample I_Fen_N1_4_FD_194566 | JGI IMG/M metagenome (GOLD analysis project Ga0302257, IMG submission 194566) | Peat permafrost microbial communities from Stordalen Mire near Abisko, Sweden - I_Fen_N1_4 | ecosystem: Environmental > Terrestrial > Soil > Wetlands > Permafrost | place: Sweden: Abisko...
TCCTCGACGGCGGCCGCCACGGTGTGGGCGCGGCCTTCGACCACGGGCTCGCCCCACCCGGTGACGCCCTCGTCGGTTTCGACCTTGAGGAAGCACCAGCGCGGCGGAACGATGAAGGTGGTCAGTTTGGTGATTTTCATCTTCTTGTCTCTCTTATTCAGATGCAGCGCACGCAGCGCCAAAAGTCTTAGCGAAGGGATTTCCAGGCAGCGACGTAGGCCTTGGCATTGGTCGCCACTTGCGCAGGGGTCATGCCTGGCTTGAACAACCCGGAGCCGAGGCCGAAGCCTTTGACGCCGGCATCGATGAACACCTGCATGTTGTCCGGGGTGATGCCACCGACCGGTGCCAGAATCGTTCCCGCCGGCAACACCGCGAGCCATGCCTTGACGACCGCCGGCCCCATCTGTTCGGCCGGAAACATCTTCAGGATGTCCGCCCCTTCGGCCAGTGCCGCAAAGGCTTCGGTCGGCGTGGCGACACCCGGCGACAGGTACAGCCCCGCAGCCTTGGCGGCGCGCAATACCTTGGGATCGCTGTGGGGCATCACGATCACCTGACCGCCCGCCGCTTTCACTTGCTCGACCTGTTCCGGTGTCAGCACCGTGCCGGCACCGATCAGGCAATCAGCGGGCAAGGTGCTGCGCAGGATACGGATGCTTTCGTACGGCTCCGGGGAGTTGAGCGGTACCTCGATGACGCGAAATCCGGCTGCGTACAGGACTTCGCCGATGGCCGCCGCTTCTTGCGGACGCAAGCCGCGCAGGATCGCGATCAGACCGTTTTGCGCCAGTGCTTGTTTGAGCATGTTCAGAGCTCCAGTCAGGTTTAACGGGATGGGTTGGGCGTGATCAGTCCGGCGGCCAGCGCCAGTTGCCACAGCCCGCGTTCGGTGGCCTGTTCGACCAGCGCCACTCGGGCAAACCCGCAAGCGTCCAGGGCCCGGCTGTAACGCGTACAGAGTTGGGCGTTGCCGATGAGGATGATCGATGGCAGGTGCACACTGTTGCGCCGATGTCGCAGGACGCTGGCGAGGGCCGACAGTTCATGGCCGATCAACAGGCCGGACAGGTAGTCCGGTTGTGCGGTGGCGCTCAGCGCCCCCGTCAGACCGAGGCTGCGAGCGCTGAACATGGTCGAGAGCACACCGGTTTCGCCGTCCGCCGACAATGCCACCTGCACGCCGCGATCAAACGCTTCGTCATCGAACGACCCGCCGCGTTGCTGGGTACGCCCCAGAATGCTGTGTTCGCTGAGCACGGCGAAGACTTCGCCGGTCATGAAAGTGTCGAAATGGACGATGCAGCCGTCGGCCACTTCCACCCATTTCGAATGACTGCCCGGCAGGCCGATCAACAGATCGGCGCCCGCCTCGTTCGACAGGGTTTGCAGCACGCCGAGCACTTGGGTTTCTTCGCCGCGCATCACGTTGGGCAAGCGCGAGCGCTGGATCACACCCGGCACGATGTGCACGTCGACACCACGAAGACTGCGTACGGTTTGCAAGGCGGTGCCGAGGGTGGCGACGTTTGCCGGCGTATCGCGGTAGGCCGCTTCACACCAGCCCTGGGCGCTGCCGACCATGCCACAGGCAATCACCGGCAGGCCGGGCTGTTCGTCGAGCCAGTCGCCGCATGCCTGGTCAAAGGCCAATTCAAAACCGTCGGTGCATTCCCGGCCGGCAATGACGCGCGGCGCCTTGGGCAGCTGCATGATCCCCGACGACAGCGAACGCTGTTCGAGCACTTGGCCACCTTCGGCCAGTTTGTAAGCACGTAATGAGGTTGTCCCCCAATCGAGCGCGATCAATTGCGCCAGCATCGCTTCACCTGTTTTGGTTTTTGGCAGTGAGTGAGCTGGACTATAAACCCGGACAGCGCAAAATCTCAATATATAAATATCAATCCCATATATTGGGAGAAGACAAAAAAATCGCAGCGTTCGCGAGCCCCTGGAATGCAGGAGCTCGCTTGTCTGCGATGGTCGTCAACGAAGAAGCGTGAAGCCTGACACCCCGTGGTGCTTTCGATTTCTTCGCGAGCAGGCTCGCTCCTACGGGGGTTGGGCGTTTATTGACCTTCGGCGAACTCGCGAAGCACTTTGCCGTCCATGCGGTAGCGAACCCACTCCTCCTGTGGCTGCGCGCCCAGGGATTTGTAGAAATCGATGGCTGGGGTGTTCCACTCCAGAACGCTCCATTCGAAGCGCCCGCAATCGTTGGCACAGGCAATTTTCGCCAAATGCCGCAGCAGGGTTTTGCCGGCACCGCCACCCCGCTGCTCCGGGGTGATGTAGAGGTCTTCGAGGTACAGGCAGTTGCTGCCCAGCCATGTGGAATAGCTGAAGAAGAACACCGCGAAACCGATCGGCAACCCGTCGCGCAGGCAGATCAGGCCATGGGCGGTCGCCCCTTCGCTGAACAGGCTGCGCTCGATGTCGGCGACGCTGGCAATGACTTCGTGGCGGGCACGTTCGTAGTCGGCCAATTCCGTGATGAACGCGAGGATTTGTGGCGCGTCACTGGGGGTTGCCGGGCGGATTTCGATCGTCATGGACGCGCCTTGTCAAAAGTTGAAAACGCCATACTAAGGCGGCGCGCGATTTGTGGCGAGGGAGCTTGCTCCCCCGCCACAGAACACCGTCGCCACAGGTTGTTACTCCGGCTAGGGCTAACCCTTGCATCGCGAACCTCGCACCTAAGATAGACGCCTTGCGTGATAGATAGATGACCTGCCATTTGATCGGGTGAAGGAACCACGTCATGTCTACCGCAACACCCCCTGTCTCCAGCAAGTTGTTCGGCCTGTTTTGCCTGGCCAGCTACCTGCTGTCGCTGTCTTACGGTTCGACCTTTTTGCTGTCGCTGTTGATCGGCTCTCGCGGTGGCAATGAGCAGGATGCCGGCAGCGTGATTTCGGCAGCGATGCTCAGCACTTTCGCCGCCGTAATCGTCTCCGGTCACTTGTCCGACTGGCTCGGCGCGGCCCGTTCGGTGGCGCTGTTCGGCCTGTTGCTGGTCGCCGCCAGCCTTGGTTTTGCCCTGACGCCAGGCTTCGGCCATCTGCTGCTGATTTTCGGGTTGTTGCTGGGGTTGGGTTGGGGCGTGTTCTACACCCTCGGGCCGATCATCGTCGCCAGCCTGGTGACGCCGGCGCAGCGAGCCAAGTATTTCGCCCTCCTGTCGGGCAGCATGATGACCGGCATCGGCAGCGGTCCGTTGCTCGGTCGCGCCGCGAGCGCCCTCGGCTATCCGGTAACGGCGGCGTTTTACCTGGCGGCGCTGGCGAGTCTTGTGGGGGTACTGCTGTTCTGGCGTCTGGACCGACACCTGAAAACGGCCGCGGCGCAATCGACCGTCGTATCGCGGATTTCCTGGCACGCCGCGGCCCGGGTGCTGTCGTCCAGAGCGGTGTTTCCGATCATCATGGTCGGCCTCGGTGGCTGCGTGTTCGGCGGATTGTCGAGCTTTCAAACCAGCTACGCGGCGCAGCGCTCGCTCGACTATTCGTTGTTCTTTCTCGGCTTCATGAGCGCGGCGATCAGCGGCCGCCTGCTGATCGCCGGATTCGTGGTCAAGCGCGATCCACTGCGTGCGTCCTGCCTGCTTTCGGGGCTGATGCTGGCCTCGATCCTGATGTTCGGGTTCGTGGTCGACAACGGCTTCAACTACGTGCTCGCCGCCGTGATGCTCGGGGTCGGTTACGGCCTGACCTATTCAGTGATCAACGGCCTGGCCGCCAATGAGGCGCCGAGCGGCACCACCGCGCAATCCTTGCTGCTGTTCAGCCTGTCGTACTTCATCGGCGTATTCGGCTTTCCATTGCTGGCCGGGAAAATCATCGTCGAACACGGCATGGCCACGCTGCTGCTCACCGTAATGGCGGTTGCATCGCTCAATTGGTTGATCACCGTCGGGCGCCTGCTCTGGCGTCGAATGAGCATGGCCAAGGCGTTGCAGCGCGCCTGAGCCGTCCGTCGCCCATCAGGCACCCATCGAGATCCGGGGCGGACTAATCAGGTAGGACTCTATTTATTGGAGACAACACCATGAGCCTGTCCCGGTTGACCGCCCTCGCCCTTGCTGCGCTGCTGTCCTCTACCGCCTTCGCCGGGACCACCGGCCCCACTAACCCTGTGGAGAAACCCAAGGCCCCGGCCATCCAGAGCGCCCCTGGCATCAACACCGACGGTGCGGGAATCGACAACCGTTTGCCGCCTTCCACGGGGACCGATCCACGCACCCAGGGCAACGACCCCGGGCGCCAGGGCGGATTCGACTTGCCGGACACCGAAACACCCGGTAACACCGGCGGCGGCCTGGGCTCAAGCACCAGCGGTGACTCGGGCAAAGCCGGCGGAATCAGCCAATAGCTGCCCCCTCCTGAAAGCAGGATTGCTGTCCCACTTTCGGGGTGCGGATCAGCTATCGCGAATCGCCTTCAGGAGCCGGCTTGCCAACGATGGCGGCAGATCAACGGCTAGAGCCATCGCCAATCAACGCATCCACTTCAGCCGCCCCTGGCGAAGTAGCAGGCCCCCAGCGAGTCACCGCCAAAGCCGCCGCCGCATTCGCCCGCCGTGCTGCATCAAACGCCGACAATCCCTGGGCCAGCCCCGCCACGAACACCCCGGCATGGGCATCGCCCGCACCATTGCTGTCCACCGCGTCGACCTTGAAGCCCGGCACATGCCGACGCTCAGAACCCTGGCTGATCCAGCAGCCTTGCGGCCCATCGCGCACGACCATCAACACCGTGGCCGGTAGATGCGCCGCCAGGCACGTCAGCGCGTCGGAGATGTCCGACGCCCCCGTGAATCTCTGCGCCTCGACCGCGTTGCTGGTCCACAGGTCGATGCGTGGCAACAACGCCTGCATCAGCGGTGCATCCGGTGAATCCACCAAGGGCCCCGGATCGAATACCACCTTGATAGCGCTCGGCAACGCCAGCACCCAGTCCACCAGCGCCTGTGCCTTGCCGACGTGCAGCAGGCTGTAGCCACTGACGTAGACATAATCACCCGCCTCGGCCGACACGCTTGCCAGGTCTTCGGCCGTCAGTTCGCCTTCCGCACCGATGTAGGAGACAAAACTGCGCTCGGCCGAAGCGTCGGTGATGGCGACACACAATCCGGTATCGCGCTCGGCGCGGTGAGCGATGCCGATCTGGATGCCCTCCGCGTTCATCGCCTCGCGCGCCAAGTCACCGAAGCGCCCGGTGCCATGCCGACCCAGGTAAACCACCGGCAGACCGTTGCGACGGGCGGCGGCCATCACATTGAAACCGCCACCGGCTTCGAAACGGGCCGATTGCGCGAGCACATCGCCACCTGCTTGCGGCAATTTATCCACGGCCATGACCAGGTCGATGATGACCTGGCCGGTGTGCAACAACTTAGGCATGGGCATTCTCGATCAATGCGGCGCGACGATCCTTCGCCCCGCCGAGTACCCGATAAATCCCACCAGCGACCACGAAGGTCACGATCCAGCCGAGGCCGTTATGGCCCAGCCACGAATCGGACAGAAAGCCTTTGAACCAGACGTTGTCTGCGGTAGTGCCAATGGTGGTGAAACTGAAACCGAGCACAATGGCGATGGCCCAGGCACCGAAGGCTCGCCATTCGACGCCGCCGCGATACCAGTAGGCGCTGCTCGGGCTGACATCCAGCAAGTCCTTGGGGCTGTAGTAGTGACGATGGATCAGGTCGACCACGAAAATCCCGACCCACGCGGTGATCGGCACTGCCAGCAGGGAAATGAAGGTGATGAACGGACCATAGAAACTGTCGGCGATCAGCATGAAGTAGATCGAACCGGCGAAGATCGCAACGATGTCGACCACCACGGCGTAGACACGCTTGACCTTCAAGCCGAGGGTCAGCGTGGTCAGGCCGGCGGAATACACCGAGAGGTTGTTCGACAGCAGCAGCCCGCCGAATGCGGTGATCAGGTACGGCACGGCCATCCAGGTCGGCAGCATGTCGCGAATCGCGATGATCGGATCGGTGGCCTGGGCCAGGTCGTTATTGCCCACCGACAGCAGGCCGCCGAGGGTGATCAGCAGCACCAGCGGAATGCCCGCGCCGAATGCCGCCGACGCCACCAGGCGCACAGCCTTGACGCTGCGGTGCTGATAGCGCGACATGTCGGCACCGGCATTGGCCCAACCGATCCCGGTGCCCGCCGCCATGGTGCCAACGCCGATGATCATGGCGCTGAGCGGCGCAGGCGTGGCATTGAATACCGCGCTCCAGTCGATGGTGGCGCAGAGGAACCCGCCGACCAGAATGTTCAGCGCGCCGAACACGTAGGTCGCCCATTTCTGGATCACCAACAGCGTGGCGTGACCGAGGCCGGACACCGACAGGGTCAGCAACACGAAAATCGCGATGAACAGCAGCGTCAACAGCGGTGCGCTTTTCGCTTCCACCGGCGAGCCGAACAGAATCGAACACAATGACAACAGCACGAACGCGGCAGTGGTGGTGTTGACCGTTTCCCAACCCAGGCGCGACATCAGTGAGACCAGGGTCGGGCCGATGTTGCCGCGTACGCCGAAGATCGCGCGCGACAGGGTCAGGCTAGGTGCCCGGCCTCGACGGCCGGCGATGGAGATGATCCCGACCACCGCGAAAGAACCGGCGGCACCGAGGATCGCGACGATGATCGCCTGCCAGATCGCCAAGCCGCGAAACGCTACGAGGGTTGCGCCCAAAGGCAGGCCGAGGATGGAAATGTTGGCGGCGAACCAGACCCAGAACAGTTGCAAGGGATGACCCTTGCACTCGGCTTCCGGCACAGGTTCGATGCCACGGGTTTCCAGTTGTCCGGCATTTTGCCCCGCGTTTGATGAACTCATGAAAAAAATGCTCCTGTTGCCTTTGTTGTGGTTGTGGGCAATACGGAAGTCGACACAACGTCTCGGCGTTCCTGGCCGTGCTCGTGCGATCCATTGCGAGTTAGCAAATCCAGTGTTCAGCGCGACTATCGCGAGCAGGCTTGCTCCCACAGGGTCACTGCGATCCTGAAGGTACACGCTGTACCTGTGGGAGCGGGCTTGCCCGCGATGGCGTCAGCGCAATCAACGCAAAGCCAATAGCCCCTGCACCAGTGGCTTCAGCTCTAGATCGTTGACAGCCTTGACTGTGTCGATCAACGCGACAGGCCAAGTCTCAAGGCCCAGGTTGGCCCCGAGCATCGCGCCGAGAATCGCTGCGATGGTGTCGGTGTCGCCCCCCAGGCTGGCGGCCATGCACAGCGCTTCGAAGGCATTCATCTCGCCGATGGCCACTTGCTGCGCCAGGGCAAACGCTACCACCACCGATTCCTGTGATGCCACCGAAGTGCCAATCACGTCGTACAGCAGGTCGGCCAACAACGCCTTGTCGCTGTCGATGCTGATGCTGCGCGCCCAACTGATGCGCGAGGCAATGCGTCCGCCGGCAACCCAATGGCCATGGCTTTCGGCTTGCTGGGCGACTTGCTGGCCAAGGTTCAGCGCTTCCCCCAAATCCATGCCGTTGATCCCGGCCGAAACCACCGCCGCCACCGCCGCCGCGCTCGAAATACCCAGCGTGGTGTTATGGGTCACCTGGCAGGCCTGTACCACGGCATCGATAAAACGCGCGGGATCTGCGACGTCGGCCGCGATACCGACCGGCGTTATACGCATCGCCGCACCGTTGGTGGTGCCGTAACGCCCCGCCTCTTCCGGCGAATGACCGGCCAGGATCATTTCAATCGCACGTTTGGTCGACGGCCCGAGCAAATCCTGGGAGCCCTTGGCCTGCATTTGGGCTTCCCATTCGATCAAGCGCCGGGCGAGCAACGCCGGTTCGATCCTGCCCTTGCCGTCGATCAGCAACTGGCCGACCAGGATCGCCTGTTCGGTGTCGTCAGTGATCGAGCCCCTGGGCATGTTGGGGGCAATCGGTTGCAAGGGGCCGGCGTCTTGCAGGTCGGTGATTTCGCCGAAGCGCGCCTTGATTTCGGGGCGGCTCAGGGATTGGGTCGGCATGCCCAGCGCATCACCCAGGGCCAAGCCATAGAATGCGCCAAGTGCACGGTTGAGCGCCGTCATTGCGCCGTTCCAAACTGCAGGTGAAGACGAAAGTGCACAGGGTCGAGCAAACTTTCCACCTGTTCCATGAAACGGTTTTGCCGGTCGTACGTGGTGCGCAAGGCTTTCAGGAATACCGTACCGACCGGGCGGCCCAACAGTTCCGCGTCTTCGGCGTTCAGCGGTTCGGCACCGATCCATTGATCGCCGCGTTCACCGATATAGCCATAGGCCGCCAGGGTGATGGTCAGGGAGTTGTCGATCAGACCGACACGCGGCAGGCTTTCCAGACCTCCGGTGGCGGGCATCAAGGAGCGTTCGAGGGAGACCAGCGTGCCGTCGTTGGAACGGCGGCGTCGGTCGAGCGTAATGAACTGGTCGATGCCGAAGCGCGACAGCAGGTCAGGACGGGTCACCGCCTCCAACCGCAGCACTTCGGTGTTGACCAGCGCGCCGCTGTCGGCCAGGGCCTGGGCCCAGCCGTTGCGCTGGTCGAGCACCATACCGTCGAAGGTGACGATGGAGCCTACCCCGCTTTGCGTCGCAATGTAGTTGCGCCGTTTCAACTCGGCCAGGGCTTCACGCAAAGTACCTCGGCTGACTTTGAATTCTTGAGCCAACTGATGCTCGCCCGGCAGATGAAAGCCGTCCTCCATGAGGCCGCTTTCAATGCGCCGGATGAGTTCGTCGACCACCCGTTGTTTCTTGTCGAATCGTACCTGTCTAATCATGTACAAATTGATACCCGAAACGGGTTGGGACGGGCAAGAAATATTTAAGGGAGGTGACAGAAGGATGCGATTGTTCGCGAGAGCGGGAGTGAGTCAGTCATGCAGCCATCGTGGGCAAGCCACGCTCCCACAGATTACGCAAAAACCTGAGGGAGCGTGGCTTGCCCGCGATGGCGCTCGTGAGAGCAGCGAAAATCTCAGCGCTGTTTCAGACGGTCAATCACCACCGCCAACAGCAGAATCGAACCCCGAATCACATACTGGTAAAACGTATCGATATTCTTCAGGTTCATCGCATTCTCGATGATTGCCAGAATCAACACCCCGGCAATCACGTGCCGGATCATGCCGATCCCGCCACTCAACGAAACCCCGCCCAGCACACACGCCGAGATCACCGTCAGCTCGAAGCCCTGGCCGATCATCGGCTGACCCGAGGTCATGCGCGAAGCCAGAATCACACCGGCCAACGCGCCGATCAGGCCATGCACGGCGAAGATAATGATCTTGGTCCGGTCAACGTTGACCCCGGCCAGCAGCGCCGCTTCCTGGTTACCGCCGATGGCCATGGTGTTGCGGCCATAGGTGGTGTAGTTGAGCAACCAACCGAAGAACAGGAAGCAGACGATGGTAATCAGGATCGGCACCGGTACACCGAACAGTTGGCCATTGCCGAACACGAAGAATGATTCCTGGGACACGCCCACCGCTTTGCCGTTGGCGAAGATGTAGGCCAGGCCGCGCACGATCTGCATGGTCGCCAGCGTCGTGATCAACGCATTGACCCGCAGCTTGGCAATCACGATCCCGTTGATCAGCCCGACGATCAGCCCCATGACCAGTGCCGCACAGACACCGAGAAACACGCTGTTGGTGTCGCGCATCACCACGGCGGCGACGACCCCGGCACAGGCGATCACCGAGCCCACCGACAAGTCGAAATGCCCGGACGCCAGGCAGTACAACATGGTGCAGGCGGCAATCCCGGTGGTCGAAATCGCCAGGCCCAGGCCACGCATGTTCAGCGGCGATAGGAAATTGTCGATCAGCAAGGTGCAGAGCACGAAGATCCCCACCGCCGCCAGCAGCATCACCCAGTCATCAAGAAAGCGTCGCAGGTCCAGAGGCTTGCGCACGGTCGGCAGGGTTTCGTTTTGGGTTGTCATCATAGTCACCTCTCAGTTCGCCACGCCGTCAGCGCGTTGGCGCGGCAAAGCCAGTTGCAGCAAGTTGGATTCGTTGGCCTGTTCGCGGCTCAGTTCGCCGCGCATGGCGCCTTCGCACAGCACCAGGATGCGGTCGGAAATGCCCATCACTTCCATCAGGTCGCTGGACACCACGATCACCGAAATACCGTCGGCGGCCAGGTTGTGGATGATCTGGTAGATCTCGGCCTTGGCGCCGATGTCGATACCGCGAGTGGGCTCGTCGAGCAGCAACACTTTCATCGGCATCGACAGCCAGCGACCGAGAATGGCCTTCTGCTGGTTGCCGCCGGATAGAAACTTGATCTGTTGTCCGGCATGCGGCGTTTTTACTTTCAGTGCCTTGATCTGCTTGTCGGCGTTGCCCTTTTCCCACAGCCCGCGCAACAGGCAGCCAAACGTGGAATGGGCGCCGCGCGCACTGATGTTGATGTTTTCGGCGACGCTGGAGAGCGGCATGATGCCCTCCTTCTTGCGATCCTCCGGGCACAGCAGAATCCCGGCGGCGATGGCGTCGCGGGGTGAACGCAACTTCAATTCGTGGCCGCGCAGTTCAAGGCGTCCGGCGGTGTTTCGCGTAAGCCCGCTGAGCATGCGGAACAGCTCGGTACGGCCGGCGCCCACCAGACCGAACAGCCCGAGAATCTCGCCTTTGTGTGCCTCGAAACTCACCGGTTCGCGCAAGCCTGGCCCGAGCAGGCCGTCGACTTTAAGTGCCACCGCGCCACGCTGGCGGGGACGGTAATCGTAGATGTCCTGGATGTCGCGACCGACCATGCACGTGACCAATTGATCGTGGGTCAGCTCGCTCATGTCCTCGAAGGTGCGTACGTAGCGACCATCCTTGAACACCGTCACCGCGTTGCAGATACGGAACACTTCTTCCATGCGATGGGAGACGTACAGCACCACTTTGCCCTCGTCGCGCAGGCGAGCGATGATCGCCATCAAGCGGTCGATTTCCCGCGCCGACAGGCTGCTGGTCGGCTCATCGAAGGCAATCACATGGGCGCCACGGGACAAGGCCTTGGCGATTTCCACCAGTTGCCGTTGCCCGAGGGACAGGCGTCCGACTTTTTCCTGGGGGTCGATTTCATCGGCCAGTCCCTTGAGGCAGGCCAGCGCTTGCTGGCGCAGGGTACGGCGATTGATCAAGCCGAAACTGGCTGGCAAATGCCCAAGGAACAGGTTTTCCGCCACGGTCATTTCCGGCACCAGGTGCAGCTCCTGGTGGATCACCGCCACCCCGCTGCCGATGCTGTCGGCGGTGGACTTGAAGACCATTGCCTGCTTGCCGATCTGCAAGTCGCCGCTGCTCGGGGTATAGGCGCCACCGAGGATTTTCAGCAGGGTCGACTTGCCGGCGCCGTTCTCGCCCATCAGGGCATGAACCTGCCCCGGATGGGCGACGAAGCTGATGCCATCCAGCGCCTTCACGCCGGGAAAGGTTTTGCCAATCCCGTTGAAGCGCAAGCTGCCACTGCCACTCAAGGAACGGCCGGTGCGTTGTTGTATTTGTGTTTGCGCGTGCATAACCACCTCATGACACAGATCAGGCAACCCCGTTGCCGGGGCTGCCGATGAAATCAACCCGCCCTCAGTTCCACAGACCGATCTTTTCCAGCTCCTGCTTGAAGTTGTCGCGGGTGATCAGCGTCACGTCATCCATGGCCGTGTATTTCGCCGGTTCTTTGCCGGTGGTGACCCACTCGTACATCATGCTGGCGGTGTTGTAGCCCTCGATGTGCGGGCTTGGCAGCATCGAGCCATAGAAGCCACTGTCGGGTTTCTTCAATTCACCGATGGCATCGGTGCCGTTGATGCCGATGCCGATCACATTCTTCGCCGCGAAGCCGGCAGCTTCCGTGGCGCGCACGCCGCCGAGCACGGTGTTGTCGTTCATGCCGCCGATGATCAGGTTCTTCGCCGCGCCCGGCAGCTTCACCAGCGCCGAGTTGGTGGCGTCCATGCTGCCCGGCACGTCGAGGGTTTTCAGCGCCGAGAACAAGATGTGATCCTTCGGCATGCCGGCGTCTTCCAGCGCCTTGACCGAACCGTCGGTGCGTTTCTTGCCGGTGTCGAGTTCGTTGTAGGTGTTGATCACCGCGTAGGTGTCTTTCCAGTCCCAACCGCGCTTTTTCGCTTCGGTGGCCATGGCGCCGCCCTGCTTCTGGCCGACTTCGAACGCTGCCATGCCAAGGTACGGAACCTCTTCCATGAATTTGCCACTGGCATCGACGAAGCGGTCATCGACGGCGATCACTTTCAAGCCGTTGAGCTTGGCCTTGGCCATGATCGCAGGGCCGAGGGACACATCGGGCGGGCAGATCACAAAGCCCTTGGCGCCGTTGGCGGCCAGGCTGTCGATGGCCGACAGGGTCTTCTCGCCATCAGGCACGGCAATCTTGATCAGGGTGAAGCCCTTCTCCTTACCGGCCTTTTCGGCGAAGGCCCATTCGGTCTGGAACCACGGCTCTTCCGCTTGTTTGACCAGAAACCCGATTTTCACTTCCTCGGCCGCCAGCAGCGTACTGCTCAGGCTGACCGCAGTGACCGCCAGAGCGGCACAGCACAGGGAACGGATTGCACGACGACGATTCATAGGTTTTGACTCCTTGTTATTTTTGTTGAGCATTCTTCGAAAGCGTTCTTTTCAACCAATGGCGCGGTGAAACCTTATCGCTAAATAGTCATATCGTATGATGATTGAATTTCAGGCGCAGTACTGCGCCTGAAATCCTCAGGTTTCAGTCGTGGTACATGACCGAGCGCCCACCATCGATGGTGATGCACGACGCGTTGATGAACGGCGCTTCATCGCTGGCCAGGAACACCGCCGTCATGGCGACTTCTATCGGCTGACCGATTCGTTTTGGCGGGTGCAGATCAAAGGCGCGCTGACGCTCGGCATAAGGATCGGCAAAACCGTTCCAGTAATCGACGTTCAACTGAGTTTCGATGTAGCCCGGTGCAATGGCATTGACGCGAATGCCCTTGGGCGCATATTCGATGCCCAGGGCACGGGTCAGGCCGAGCAAGCCGTGCTTGGCCACCGGGTACGGGAAGCAACCGGGAATGATGTGGCTGGAATGGGTCGAGGCAATGTTGATAATGCTGCCGATGCCCTGCTCGATCATCTGCGGCAAAACGGCCTTGCAGCCGAACCAGGCGCCGTCGAGGTCGATGGCAAAGCAGCGACGCCAGTCTTCTTCGGTCATTTGCAGCGGGTCGCGGAACACATTGACCCCGGCACAGTTGACCAGCACGTCGATCCGGCCATGACGTTCCACCGCCAGCCTGGCCATGGCGTGCAGATCCTGCTGGTGCGAGACATCGGCCTTGATCGCCACCACATCGGCACCTTTTTCCCGCCAGTGCGCCGCAACCTTTTCGACTTTATCCCCCTGAATATCGCTGATGATCAGCCTGGCTTGCTGAGATGCGAAGCTGGCGACGATCGCTTCGCCAATACCCTGAGCCGCGCCGGTGAGCAACACGACTTTGTTTTTCAAGCGCTCGCCCTTCGGCGGTTCGGGTACCGGTGGCAAGGAAAGAGGTTCAGCCATGGATCAAGACTCCTGTTCGAAAGCACGACGAAAACCGGGCATCCGTGGATGTCCGGTCAAAAGGCGTTGAGGCAAGAACAGGCACGCAAAAAACGTTTCAGCTTTGAAACGCTCTGAAGCACTGACTCCGCACGGGAAGACGGTGGAATATCGCTGCATCACTTCACCTGTTTTGTTTTTCTTAAGTGTGAGTGCATGTAACTGGTGAGGCCGACTATAAACCTGGCCCAGGATAAATCTCAATATATATATTTACATCCCATATTTTGGGATTTATCCCGCAAAACGAGTGCAATGCTTTCCGGGGACGTCCACACGAATCGACAACACGGCCCCATCCAGCGAATGCCCGAGCGGGCTCGCGGCACTGGTGATGTACAGGGTTTTAAGATCGGTATCGCCGAACACGCAACTGGTGGGGCGGCTGACTGGCAGTTCAATCACCCGATCGACTTTCCCGTCCGGGCTGAGCCTGAGCAGGCAGCTGCCGTCCCACCGGGCGTTCCAGATAAAACCTTGCGCATCCATCGCCGATCCGTCCGGACCGCCGCGCCCATGGGCTGCAAACCAGGGCTGCGCCGGTTCGAGGTTGCCGTCGGTGCGGATGAAATGTTGATACAGCGTGCCATCGAGGCTGTCGCCGAAATACAGGGTGGTGACGTCATCGCTCCACAACAACGTATTGGGAATGCCCAAACCGCGAAGCAGGGGCGTCACCCGGGCGTCGCGGTCAATGCGAAACAGCCCGCCGGTACGCCGCACGATGGGCAGGTCTTCGCCTTGTTCGCCGATATTGTTTTGCATGGTGCCGAGCCAGAGCCGACCGAGGGCATCGCAACGCGCTTCGTTGGCGCGGTTGCCCGGTTGCGGGTCGGCAACGCAGAGCAACGTCAGCCGCGGCTCCAGGCCGGGCGAATCCAGATCAAGTCGATAGACGCCACTGCTCAAGGTCACCAGTGCATCGCCGCGCTCACACGGAATGAACGCCGACACGTGCTCCGGCATCTGCCAGATCTGCACGTTGGCGCCAATCAGCCGCAACGCTTGCTTGCCGGCGATGTCCACCCAGTACAGTGCCTGGGTCGGCGCATCCCAGAATGGGCCTTCACCGAGTTGCGCCCGGTGTCCGGTCACCGCGGTCCACGTCATGAAACCTCCTGCTTTCTTATTCTTTTCAGGTCGGAGCCGGTTTGCCGGCGCCCACAGGTTCTTCGTTTTCAGCTGGCTTTTTTGTCGGCCATGACCTGCGGGTAGTAGCGCTTGATCGCCAGGTCAGCGTTGTCGATCAGGGTCATGCAGGCCCAGACACCGCGCGCGGCATCGCGGGCGGCGATGGCTTGGGCCATGTCTTTATGAATGGGCAAGGTGCGACGCAGTTCGTCGGGGTCGGCGGCGGACACTTCGAAACACACCGCCAGCAAGGCACCGAGGGCCGGCACCATTTGCTCGATGAATTGATTGTGGCTCGCGGCGAGGATGCACTCATGGAAGAGCTGGTCGGCGCGGTTGTAGTCGATGCCACTGTCCACGGCGCGTTCGAGCGCGTTGCAAGCCAGTAAAATCGCCTCGACCTGCTCGCCCGTCGCCCGCTCGCAGGCCCAGCGCACGGCCATGGGTTCGATGGTGCGGCGCAGGTCGAGCAAGTCATCGACGAAGTTTTCCGGCAAGCCGCTGCGCGACAGCCAGCCGACGACTTGCGGATCGAACAGGTTCCAGCGCCGTACCGGCAACACACGGGTGCCGACCTTCGGCCCGACTTCGAGCAGGCCTTTGGCAACCAGGGTTTTGATGGCTTCGCGGATGACGGTACGACTGACGCCGAGCTGCTCGCCGAGGTCAGCTTCGACCTTGATGGTTTCGCCGGGCTTCACTTGGCCGGTAGCGATCCAGCAACCCAGCCAATCGACGGTCGACGCATGAAAACTGCTGGACATGGATATCCCCAAAGCCATTCGCTAAGGTGGCCACGCTAATCATCATATGATTGACTGTCAAATTGATTTTTTGAACACACGCAAACCCTTTTGGGAGCGAGCTTGCTCCCATAGGGTTATGTGTCAGGGCTCAAGACCGATGCGGAAAAACTCACCCCCACTCCACACGCCCAACCAACGCTGCCCATCGATCTCGCGACTGACTGCCAGCTCAACCAGTTGGTAAAACACATTGCGATGGATCAGCGCTTCAAGGTTCGTGCGCACATGCACGTAAGGCGCCGGTTCCTGGGTGAGTGGATCGACCACCACACGAATCGGGTGTTCAGCACCGGCGTCGGTGGTTTCGTCGACGTTGGTGGTGAAGCGCAGGACCTGCGCCTCGCCCTCGCCTTCGACGTCCACGGCGATGGCCACGAAGGGCGCGTCATCAACCTTGATGCCGACCTTCTCGACCGGCGTAATGAGGAAATAATCATCGCCATCGCGACGAATGATGGTGGAGAAGAGTTTGACCATCGGCTTGCGCCCGATCGGCGTGCCCAGGTAATACCAGGTGCCGTCGCGGGCGATGCGCATGTCGATGTCGCCGCAGAAGTCGGGATTCCACAGGTGGACCGGCGGCAAGCCTTTGGTTTTGGGGATTTGCCCCAACAGGTCGTTGGCTTTTTGCGGGCCACTCATGGCGATCTCCTTTGATTTACTGGTCGCTGAGCCCCAGCAGACTACGAGCGTATTGCTCCAGCGGCGGGCCCATCAGGTCTTCCGGCTTTTTGTCGTGGAACGTCAGTAAACCGCCACGACTCTTGATACGTGCAGTATCAATCAAATACTGGGTGCTGGTCTCGATCAACATGATCTGAATCACAC
>Ga0302257_1000050_pt1 | contig 16114 bp, 16 predicted proteins | sample I_Fen_N1_4_FD_194566 | JGI IMG/M metagenome (GOLD analysis project Ga0302257, IMG submission 194566) | Peat permafrost microbial communities from Stordalen Mire near Abisko, Sweden - I_Fen_N1_4 | ecosystem: Environmental > Terrestrial > Soil > Wetlands > Permafrost | place: Sweden: Abisko...
CAACTGGCTCACCTGCCGCTGAGCGAACAAGGTCTGGCGTGGCTGGTGCCATCGTTCATGACTCTGGTGGTTGCTGTGGTCTGCGACCGCCTGCTGGGCAAGCGCGCCGAAGCGCTGGCTTAAGCTTCGTGGGTCCGCCACAAGCGGGCCGGCGAGCAGAAACGGAAATGCCCCGTATCAATCGATACGGGGCATTAATGAGATGGTCACCCCCACACCCTGCGAGGGCTACGCTTTCGCAGGGTGTTTTGTTTTCGGAGGCCATCATCATGAGCGAGTCAGCGCTGATCGGGATCGATCTCGGTAAACACAGTTTCCACCTGCACGGCCAAGACAAATTGGGCCGAGAGGTGTTTCGCAAGAAGCTCTCGCGTCAACAGATGATGACGCTCTTTGGCAATCTGCCGGCCTGTACCGTGGTGATGGAAGCTTGTGCCGGGGCGCATTTCGTCGCTCGCCAGCTGATGGCCATGGGGCATGAAGCCAAACTGATTTCCCCGCAATTCGTCCACCCCTTCGTCAAAGGCAACAAAAATGATTTCGTGGATGCCGAAGCCATTTGCGAGGCGGCTTCACGTCCATCGATGCGCTTTGTCACACCCAAAACCGAGGCGCAGCAGACGCTTTCCGTTCTGCATCGCCTGCGCGAGTCGCTGGTGCGCGATCGCACCAAAACCGCCAATCAAATGCATGGTTTCCTACTGGAGTTCGGCATCAGCCTGCCCAAGGGCCTGGCGATCATGAAGCGGTTGGCGAGTATTTTGGCTGAGCATGAGTTGCCCGTTCGGTTGACAGTCCTGTTACAGCGCTTGCATGAGCATTTCTGTTATCTGGATGAACAGATCAAGGCGCTGGATAAAGAGCTGGCAAGCCAACTGGCCGACGATGATCTCGGCAGCCGCTTGCTGAGCTTGCCGTGTGTCGGGCCGATCACCGCCAGCCTGCTGGCTGTAGAGATGGGCGATGGCCAACAGTACAAATGCAGTCGTGACTTCGCCGCCTCCGTGGGCTTGGTGCCCAGGCAGTACAGCACCGGCGGCAGGGCTAATTTGCTGGGCATCAGCAAGCGCGGCGACAAGCACCTCAGGCAGTTGCTGGTTCAATGTGCTCGGGTCTATATGCAGAGGCTAGAACACCAGAAAGGGGCTCTGGCCGACTGGGTGCGCTCATTGCTTGGGCGACGACACTCGAACGTGGTGGCCTGCGCCCTGGCTAACAAGCTGGCGCGGATCGCGTGGGCGCTAGCGGCTCACCATACGCAATATGAAGCAGGGCCAGACGCGCTGAACGCCTGACCCTGCGGTTGTTGCAGTACCACGAATCACCCTTCAGGTTTTGCGATAGCTGAACAACGGATGACGTGAACGGCCCACCGGCCTGACGAAGAACCTGACATAAAAATCGGCTTCAGAAGCCGCGGCATTTTTCAGGATCGTCAGGCGCGACTCTCATCGTGGCGCGGGGCATGCCCTGGATCGACGCCGGATAGATTTAAGCAAGCCAACCACTTCACCCAATAATCAGTATTGCAAAAATGGGGGTGACCATAGATTTTTATGGGCCAAAAACAATCCCTGTGGGAGCGGGCTTGCCCGCGATGGTCGTGAACGATAACGCGTTAAACCAGATGACCAGCGGCGCCTATGGTTTTTTCGCGAGCAAGCTCGCTCCCACAGGGATGTGTGCTCGGCAATAAAAAACGCCCGTGCTCGGGAAAGCAGCGGGCGTTTTTTGTGTCAGGGGCGAAAAATTATTTCGCTTTCACACCTTCAAAGGTGACGTACAGCTCAACGGCGTCGGACTGTGGACCCAGGTCCATCATCTTGCCGAAATCAGTACGTTTGATGCTGGTAGTGCCTTCGAAGCCGGCACGGTAGCCGCCCCATGGATCCTTGCCTTCACCCAGGAAAGTGGCCTTGACCACGACTGGCTTGGTCACGCCAGCAATCGTCAGGTCGCCGGTCACGTCAGCAGTGGCTTTACCGTCGGCATTTTTGCCGGTGGTTTTAACGCTGGTGGACTTGAACGTAGCCTTGGGGAAATCAGCCACTTTCAGGAAGTCTTTGCTGGAGATGTGCTTGTCGCGCTCAGCGTTGTTGGTGAAGACGCTGGCGGTGTTCACGTTGAACTCGATCTTGCTGTCTTCAGGCTTGGCAGCGTCAAAGCTGAACGTACCGTCGATGTCCTTGAAAGTACCGGTGATGTAGCTGTAACCCAGGTGGCTGATCTTGAAGTCAACGAAGGCGTGCTGGCCTTGTTTATCGACAACGTAGTCAGCTGCCATGACGTTGGCGGACAGCAGGGCGGAACCGATTGCCAGAGCGGCGAAAGTCTTTTTCAACATGCTTGGTTTTCCTTGGGAGTCGAGGTTGAACTTCAGGCTTTGCGACCCAGCATTCGCTTGAGGGTCACATCACGATCGATAAAGTGGTGTTTCAAAGCTGCCAACGCATGGAGGCCGGAAAAAATGACCAGCGCCCATGCCAGGTAGAGGTGAATCGCACCGGCGTTATCTGCCTGGTCCGGTAGTCCGGAAACCAGTGCAGGCACTTCAAACCAGTCAAACACCGGAATCCCGACACCTTCTGCGGTGGAAATCAGGTAACCGGCAATCATCACGGCAAACAAACAGAGATACAGAAAGGCATGGCCCAACTTGGCGCCCAGACGCGTCATGGGGCTGTAGCTGCTCAACGTCGGCGGTGGTGGGCTGATGAAACGCCACAACACGCGCAACACCATGAACGCCAGGAGTATCAGCCCGATGCTCTTGTGGATGTCCGGCCCGGCTTTACGCCAGGGGTCGTAGTAACCCAGATCGACCATCCACAGACCCAGGGCGAACAAACCGAACACCGCCAGCGCTACCCCCCAGTGCAGGAAGATGCTGACCCAGCCATAGCGAGAAGTGGAGTTACGTAGCTGCATTGCCTAGATCCCTGTAAGTGCTGGCCCAAGACTATCGAGTTATCTATCGAATTAAAGCGGAAAATTTTGCTTTGAAATATCGAGAAATACGATCAAGAGTGTGAAATCGCTGAGTTAAGAAAAGATTAAAGGCCAAATTGTCAGAAAAAGTGAATACAAATCTGAGAACACCTGTACTGAACAATTTATTCGATCTCTGCTCACGGTTTCTCCTCAAGCAAAGAACGGGGCCCTGGGCTCGCTCTGGCTGTCTCCCTTAATTGTGGTAGACCTTACGTATCTCTAGGCATACAGGATCGTAAGGGTTCATCTGACATTTGAAGTCCGATTCATAACCATGTCCTTTGGGAAAAAAATGGCCGTTTGCACAGCCAGAAAGGGCCATCAATAAAACGGTCAGTGCGAGTGCTTTCATAGGACCTCCAGGTTTTGAAGATCCTGGGATTCAAGAGCAGCCGCCATCTATCATTTCGCTCTGATTCGATTGTGGGACGCATCTGATACATCGTTGAGGCGTGTAGGACCGCGCAGTTGAAACCGGAATTTATGGCAAAAAAAAGCGCGACCCATGGGCCGCGCTTTTTTTCCACCTGAAGGTTACTGAGCCTTCGCCTCCGTTGCCGGAGCCGGAGTGGCTGCCGGTTTGGCCGCCGGCTTCTTAGCCGGTTCGGCCTTCTTGGCAGGCGCCTTGGCCGGGGCTTTTTTCGCCTCGGTCTTGGCCGCCGGTTTCTTCGCCGGAGCTTTCTTGGCCGGCTCGGCTTTCACCGGTGTTGCAGGCTTCGCTGCTTCGACCGGGGCTGGCGCAGCGGCCGGCGCTGGTGCAGGAGCCGGAGCCGGCGCTGGTGGCGCGACAGGCTCAGGGGCCTTGACCGGTGCCGGTTTCTTCTCGTCATCCGAGCCACCAAACAGATTGGTGAAGAAGTTGCCCTTCTTCGCCGCCACCGCGCCAGCACCTGCTGCCGCAGCCGCCACCGGAAGCACTTTCTCCGGCTCAAACGATTTGCCCGCCGCCAGGTCTTCTACCTGACTGGCCGCACGCTGACCGGTGCGCAATGCGCCCTCCAGGGTGCCAGGGTACAAGGTGTCGGTGTGTTCGCCGGCAAAGGCTACGCGCTGGACCGGACGTTCCCACAGGCGCCAGAACTTGCTGATCTGGCCGGGACCGAACGCCAGGTAAGCGCCGCCCATCGATGGGTCGGTGCTGTAGCGACGGATTTCATAACCGGTAAACGCACCACGGGCCTGTGGGTAAAACGCATGCAGGCGAATCAGCACCTGATCGACCATTTGCTTGTCGCCGAACGCCTGCATCACCCGGGCGTTGTCGCCGGACAGGTTGATCACCACGTTGGCACCGCCCTTCAACGCCGGCTCGACCCACAACATGCCCAGACCGGTGTTGCTGTAGATCTCGCCGGACATGCGCGCCTTGCTTTCCCACACAGGCGTCTTGAACTTGAGCATGATCTGGTCGCGCCAACCGTAGTTAGTGCCTTTGATCGCTGCCTGATGCTGGGCGTCCAGCGCCGGGGTCATCTGAATCTTGTTCAGGGCGCGCAACGGCACGGCCAGCACGACGTAGTCAGCTTGATAGCCGACACTGCCGACCTTGACGGTGACGCTGTCCTTGTCCTGGGTGATGGCCGAGACCGGGGAGTTGGTCTTGATGATTTTCAGCTGCTTGACCAAGGCCTGGGCCAGCACCGGGCTGCCCCCGACCAGACGCGAAGCGCGCAGGTCACGGTCCGACACGCCACGATAAACACGGCTCTGCTGCGCGTAGTACAGCAGCGACAGGCGCGAAGGTTCGTCGTAGCGAGTACGAATTTGCTGGTTGATCAACTGGCGCGCGGTGGCCGGCAGGTTTTGCTTGTCGAGCCAGCTGGACACGTTGATCTGATCCAGGGCGTGCAACGTGTTGGTGGCGGCCGGGTTCTGCGGGTCGTCGATCGAACGCGCCAGGTCGTCCACGGTCTTTTCGTAGCGCTTGAGTGCGTCGGCGGTGGCCGGCTCCTTGGTCGCCAGGTCGGCAGCGCTGTAATACACGCCGTCGATCAGATAGCCCGGGGTACGCACAAACTCAGGCGCTGGCGTGGTGCTCAGCTTGAAGGTCGAGACGTACTTGTTCAAAACCGGCTGGGTCTTGTCGTTGCCGATCCACTCGCTGGTGGCCATGCCGGAGCGACCGCCCAGGCTCGGTTTGGCTTCCAGCAGCGTGACCTGCCAGCCCTTGTTCTGCAGCTCGTAAGCCGCCGTGAGGCCCGAAACCCCACCGCCGATCACGATCGCGGTTTTATCCTTGGCCAGCGCAGACACGCTGAACAGCCCCAACATCACCAGCGCACAGGCGCGCAGCCAACCGACAGACATTCAGCGAACTCCGGAAATACACGAAAAATAGCGGTTTTTGCGAGCCAGTCGGCTCAAGAACCGCGAAGGATACGTCAGCCGCCAGACGCCTGCCAGCAGCGTCTTTCGCCCTATACAAAGTAGCTCAATCGACACAATGGGTTGTCCCCACGCGATCCATTGCATAGGCTTGCGCGATTGTAGGTCCGCGCTTGTCACGGACCGCCTCCAGGAGAGTGAAAATGGGCCTGAATAAACAGTGGATGGAACGCGATCTCGCGGTGTTGTGGCATCCCTGCACCCAGATGAAAGATCACGAACAACTGCCACTGATCCCGATCAAGCGCGGCGAAGGCGTCTGGCTGGAAGACTTCGAAGGCAAGCGCTACCTCGATGCCGTCAGCTCCTGGTGGGTCAATGTGTTCGGCCATGCCAACCCGCGCATCAACCAGCGCATCAAGGATCAGGTCGATCAACTCGAACACGTGATCCTCGCCGGTTTCAGCCATCAGCCCGTGATCGAGCTGTCCGAGCGCCTGGTGAAGATGACGCCGGAAGGCCTGACGCGGTGCTTCTACGCCGATAACGGGTCGTCCTGCATCGAAGTGGCGCTGAAGATGAGCTTTCATTACTGGCTCAACCGCGGTCAGCCGAACAAGAAGCGCTTCGTGACCCTGACCAACAGCTACCACGGCGAAACCATGGCGGCGATGTCGGTGGGCGACGTGCCGCTGTTCACCGAAACCTACAAAGCCCTGCTGCTCGACACCATCAAGGTGCCAAGCCCGGATTGCTACCTGCGCCCCGAAGGCATGAGCTGGGAAGAACACTCGCGCACGATGTTCGCCGCCATGGAACAGACCCTGGCCGAGAACCACGACACGGTCGCGGCAGTGATTGTCGAGCCGCTGATCCAGGGTGCCGGCGGCATGCGCATGTACCACCCGGTGTACCTCAAGCTGCTGCGCGAAGCCTGCGACCGTTATGGCGTGCACCTGATCCACGACGAAATCGCCGTCGGCTTCGGCCGCACCGGCACCATGTTCGCCTGCGAACAGGCCGGCATCCGTCCGGATTTCCTCTGCCTGTCCAAGGCCCTGACCGGTGGTTATCTGCCGCTGGCCGCCTGCCTGACCACCGAAGACGTCTATAGCGCCTTCTACGACGACTACCCTACCCTTCGCGCCTTCCTGCACTCGCACAGCTACACCGGCAACCCGCTGGCCTGTGCGGCGGCGCTGGCCACGCTGGATATCTTCGAAGAAGACAACGTCATCGAGAACAACAAGGCCCTGGCGCGGCGCATGGCCTCCTCCACGGCGCACCTGGTGGATCACCCGAACGTCAGCGAAGTTCGTCAGACCGGCATGGTCCTGGCCATCGAAATGGTCAAGGACAAGGCCAGCAAAGAGGCCTATCCGTGGCAGGAGCGCCGTGGCCTGAAGGTGTTCCAGCATGCGCTGGAGCGCGGTGCTTTACTTCGACCTCTGGGCAGCGTGGTGTATTTCCTGCCGCCGTATGTGATCACGCCGGAGCAGATCGACTTTCTGGCCGAAGTGGCCAGCGAAGGCATCGACATCGCGACTCGCGACAGCGTCAGTGTTTCGGTGCCGAAAGACTTCCATCCGGGGTTCCGTGATCCGGGCTGACCGTCACTGCACGACCCTGTGGCGTGGGAACTTGCTCCCGCTGGGCTGCGAAGCGGCCCCCAAACCTGCAACCCGATTTTTCCAGTGGTCTTGCATCCACTGGATTTACGACGGCGGGGCCGTCGAGCGGGAGCAAGCGCCCTCGCCACAAAAGCGACTCCGATCGAATTTAGTAGAGAACTCAAATGAGACTGTCCCGTTTCTTTATCGACGCCCCCCTGAGTACCGGCGAACACGAATTGCCCGAAGCCCAGGCCCATTACATCAGCCGCGTGTTGCGCATGGCCGAGGGCGATCTGCTGCAACTGTTCGATGGCTCGGGCCAGGAGTTCCGTGCCACTCTGGTTGAGGTCGGCAAGAAGCGTGTCGTGGTGCAGATCGACGAGCAGTTCGCCGGCCAGGTCGAATCGCCACTGCAGATCCATCTCGGTCAGGGCCTGTCCCGTGGCGAGCGCATGGACTGGGCGATCCAGAAAGCCACTGAATTGGGTGTCAGCGAAATCACCCCGATCTTCAGCGAACGCTGCGAAGTCCGGCTCAAGGACGAGCGCGCCGACAAACGCCTGCTGCACTGGCGCCAGGTCGCGATCAGCGCCTGCGAGCAATGCGGGCGCTCACGGGTGCCGGTGATTCATCCGCCGGTGCTGTTGGCCGATTGGTTGAAGCAGACTCAGGCTGAATTGAAGCTGGTGCTGCACCCGGTGGCCGAACCACTGGTCAGTCATGCCAAGCCTGCGACGCTGGCCTTTCTGATCGGCCCGGAAGGCGGGTTATCGGATGCGGAAGTGGATCAGGCCAAGGGCGCAGGTTTTCATGCGGCCCGGCTGGGGCCACGAGTGTTACGCACAGAGACCGCGCCGGTGGTTGCCTTGGCGGTGGCCCAGCAGCTTTGGGGCGATTTCTAGGCCCCTGTCGCGAGCAGGCTCCCACATTTCAAATGCGTTCCACTGTGGGAGCGAGCCTGCTCGCGATGGCCGCGACGCGGTCTACGGGAAGAGCACAGATAACTATTGCACCGGATCGCTCACCGGCTTGGCAATGATCGCCTTGAGTTCGCTGGTCATCGGAAACTCAAGGTTCAAACCCTTCGGCGGAATCGGCTGTTCGAACCAGCGCTGGTAGATGCCGTTGATTTCCCCCGAACTGTACAGATCCCCCAGTGCGCCGTTGACCAGCGCCAGGAACTGCGGGTCGTCCTTGCGCACCATGCAGCTGTAGATTTCCCGCGATTGTTCCTCTCCCACCACCACCCACTTGTGTGGGTCATGGGCCTTGGCGCGCTCGCCGTAGAGAAGCGCATCGTCCATGTAGAAAGCGGCGGCACGACCCGATTGCAGCATCTGAAAGGCTTCGCCGTGGTCCTTGGCACTGATCACGAACATGTCGATCTTGTGGTCGACGTTGTAGCTCTTCAGGAAGCGCTCGTTGGTCGTACCGGCAGTCGTCACCACGTTCTTGCCACGCAAGTCGGCGAAGCTTTTGATACCGCTGTCCCTGGCGGTCAGCAATTGGCCTTTTACATAGATGAAGCCATAGGAAAACGCCACTTGCTTCTGCCGCTCGGCGGTCACGCCCGTGGAGCCACACTCCAGGTCCACGGTACCGTTCTGCACCAGAGGAATGCGTGTTTGCGAGGTCACCAGGTTGTACTTCACCTTCAGGTCCGGCAACGCCAATTGCTGCTGGATACGCTCGACAATCTTGCCCGCCAGATCCACCGAATAGCCCATCGGTTTGCCGGTTTGATCACCCACGTAAGAGAACGGCACTGACGCATCGCGATAGCCCAGGGTAATGCTCTTGGCGTTGGCGATCTTGCTCAGGGTGCCGGTCAGTGGGGCCTCGTTGGCCTGGACCTGACTCGCGAGCAACAGTCCGAGGGTGCAGCCGAGCAACGTGATTTTTTGCATTGTTATTCTCCGTTGTGGGTTTTAGATGACGGTCATTTCAAACGAGCGGCGATGACAGTGATTTCCACCAGCACCTGCGGTCTCGCCAGCTCGGCCTGCACGGTCGTGCGGCTCGGGGCCTGCCCTGGCGATAGCCAGGTCGACCAGACCTCATTCATGGCGGCAAAATCGTCGGTGATATTTTTCAAGTAAATGGTCGCGCTGAGCATTTGATCCTTGTGGCTGCCGGCTTCGGCCAGCAACGCATCAATCCTGGCCAGCACTTCGCGGGTCTGACCGCCCACGTCCGAGGCTTCACCCGGCACTTGGCCAGAGAGAAATACCAGATCGCCAAACGTCACGGCGCCAGACAACCTTGGGTTGCTGTGGAGTCGGGTAATGGTCATTGCAGTGTCCTCTTGGCAAATAAAAGATCAGGCGGCCCGGTGGTTGAAACCGTGCATATCGATGGAGGGCCGGCGCTGGCCGATCAGTTCGCTGAGTAACCGCCCACTGCCACAGGCCAGGGTGAAACCCAACGCGCCATGACCGATGTTGAGCCACAGGTTGCGGTAGGCCGTGGCGCCCAGCAGCGGCACGCCGCTCGGCGTGGCCGGGCGCATCCCGGCCCATTCGGTGGCCGCGTCATAGGCCCCGGCATTGGGGAAGGTGTCACGGGCCTGACGCTTGATCAGCGCCAGTCGCTTGGGGTCTATAGCAGGATCAAAGCCAACGATGTCGACCATCGCGGCCACCCGCAACTGCTCGCCGATCCGTGCGTATACGATCTTGCGGTCATAGTCGGTGATGCTCACATCCGGGGCCTGGTGTTCGGGGCCGATGGGCACCGTCAGGCTGTAGCCCTTGAGCGGATACAACGGCAATTGCAGACCGGGCAATGCCAACAGCGGACTGCGGTGGCCGGCGGCGATCACCAATTGATCGACCGGCAACACTTGCTCGCCCAGATCGATGGCGCTGACGCTGCCGTTGGCGTGGCGAATACCGGTCACCGCTTGCCCCAGGCGTAATTCGCAACGCCCGGACGCTAGCAACCGTGTAGCCAATAGCCGGCAGAAAGCATGGCAATCGCCCACTTCTTCGTCCGGCGTATAAATCGCACCGACAAAGGGTGCATCGGCCAGGGCCGGCTCAAGTTGAGCGCACTCGGCCGCCGACAGCACCTGTTGCTGCTGAGGGTCGGCCAGCCGCTGGCATGCATGCTCGAAGCTGGCGCGCTCCCGGAAGGTCACCAGTTTGCCGTTGCGCCGCCATTGGAAGCCTGCAAGCCCATCGTCTTCGCGCCATGCCTTCAATGTGCCTTGACTGAACAGCGCCAGCCGCAGCAAGTGTGCGGCGTTCTCACGGTTGACCGAGCGGCGGCAAGCGCCGAGAAAAGACGCCATCCAGCGCCACTGCGCAGCGTCGAACCGCGGGCGCAGCTTCAAGGGTGAATCGCCGCGCAGCATCCAGCCAATGGCCTGCAACGGCACACCGGCGTCAGCCAAAGGTGCGACGTAGCGATAGGAGAGCTGCCCACCATTGGCGAAACTGGTTTCGCTGCCCAACGCGTCCCGCGCCTCGATGACGGTTACCTCAAAGCCGTCGCGCACCAGCGCATAGGCCGTTGCCAGACCAATCACACCGCCGCCGATGATGCACACACGCTGAGCCATGTCCGTCCTTAAAACCGTTGTGATGACGAAGCCGAGGTTAGGGCCAGGTGACAGGCGGCGAACAATGAATAAAGATGCTTAACCCATAAACAAAGGTTATGGATTCGCCATGCGCCTCCGTCACATCGAGATTTTCCAGGCCATCCGCCAAACCGGATCGATCAGCGCCGCCGCGCAATTGCTGCACGTCTCGCAACCGGCGGTGACCAAGGTGCTGCAGCACGCCGAGCAGCAGTTGGGGTTCCCGTTGTTCTTGCGGGTTCGCGGCAAGTTGCAAGCGACGCCCGAAGCGCTGGAGCTGGAGCGCGAGGTCGACAAGGTCAGCGAAAGCTTGCAAGGCGTGCGGCGCCTGGCCCAGAGCCTGCGTCGCGAACCGGGCCACAGCCTGCGGATCGGCGCCACGCCGGCGCTGGCCCTGTCGTTGTTGCCGCCGGCCATTCACGAGTGGACCGCACGCTACCCGGACATCGCCTGCGAACTGTCCAGCGCCCATAGCCGTGAGCTGGTGCAGAACCTGCTGATGCGTGAAGTGGATGTCGCCCTGACGCTGCAAAGGCCGGATCATCCGGGGCTCAAGGCCCAAGCCTTGGCGGGCGGTGTATTGGTGGTGCTGGCACCGGCGGGTTACTGGCCATCGGCGCAGGCCGGCATGCCATTGTCATTGATGGCCCTGGCCGATGCGCCGCTGATTGGCTTGTCCAGTGCCGACCCGCTGGCCGCCCGGCTCGACAGCTACCTCGAAGCGGTCGAACCGCCGCCCCGGGTGCGCATCGCGGTGCAGACCTATTCGCTGGCCCGGGCGATGGTGGAGTCCGGTGCCGGGCTGGCGGTGATCGATCCATTCACGGCCCTGGGCGCCTCCCCCGCCACAACGACTATTCGCCCTCTCGCGCCACCGCTGCCCATCACCCTTTACGCGGTGACCCGCGCCACGGAACCGCCGCCCCACACTTTGAGCGACCTGTTGCAGGTGTTCAGTCGACAGGCCCAGGCACAACTCGATCGCATTGCTGGTCTTGCGCCGGATCTGTAGGAGCGATCACAGGACATAAAAGAAAATCGCCACGAAGTGCAGCAGGCTCCCGGCAATCACGAACAGATGCCAGATCCCGTGGGCATGGCGCAGGCGATGATCGAGGGCAAAAAAGATAATGCCCACGGTGTACAACACCCCGCCCGAGGCCAACCACGCAAACCCGGCGCCACCCAGCGCCGCCAGTAATGGCTTGACCGCCACCAGTACGATCCAGCCCATCACCGCGTAGATCACGATCGACAGAATCCGCGCTTCCGAGCGCGGCTTGATCTCCTGCAAAATGCCGATCAGCGCCAGCCCCCAGACAATCCCGAACAACGTCCAGCCCCAGGGCCCGCGCAAGGTCACCAGGCAAAACGGCGTATAGCTGCCGGCGATCAGCAGGTAGATCGAAAAGTGATCGACCTTCTGCATGATCACTTTCTTGCGCCCGCGCACGCTGTGGTACACGGTCGACGCGCTGTACAGCACCAGCAAGGTGAAGGCGTAGATCGCCATGCTGACAATCTTCCACGGACTGCCGTCCAGACTGGCGACGACGATCAGCCAGACACCCCCGACAAACGCCGCCACCGCCCCGATCAAATGCGTCCAGGCATTGAGTCTTTCCCCGTGATACATCGGTCATCCACCTCGAAAATCATTAGCCCAACGTACAAGGCTTAGGCCTGAAGCTTAAAAGCGCAATGTTTCAGAACACAATGGCCGGCTTTCTGCTGTCGGGCCTCAAGTTTTACGTTGATCTTCCTGGCGCCATCGCTGGCAAGCCAGCTCCCACAAAGGTCTGCGTAACCCAATGCAATTAGGCACAATCGGGTCATTCCAAAAAGAGTCCGCGCCATGCTGATTGACGAAGAGTTGACCCTGAAAAAACTCGAGGTGTTCCTGGCCTTCATGCGCACCGGCAATCTGGCCCGGGCCGCGGCCGAGTTACAGACCAGCAACGTCAGCGTGCACCGGGCGATCCACTCCCTGGAAAGCGCCTTGCGCTGCCCGTTGTTCAAACACGAAGGCCGCAACCTGACCCCGCTGGAAAGCGCCTACGTGCTGGAAGAACGGGCGCAGAAGCTGATTCAGGACGTGGTCGAGAGCGTACGCCTGACGCGCGAGGCCGCCGGATTTTCCGCTGAACGCTTCAAACTGGGCTCGCTGTATTCGCTGACTGTGAAAACCGTGCCGCAGTTGATCATGGGTCTGAAAATCCGCCGCAGCGAACTCAACATCGACCTGATCCTTGGTTCGAATTTCGACCTGCTCTACAAGCTCAAGAACATGGAAGTGGATGCGATCCTGGTGTCCCTGGACGACAGCATCAACGACCCGGATTGCGAGCAGATCCAACTGTTTTCCGACGATATCTTCCTCGCCACGCCGGCCGATTCGAAGTTCGCCCAACGCACCGAAGTCGACCTCGCCGAAGTGCGCGACGAAACCTTCATCACCCTGAGCCAGGGATTCGCCACCCATCAGGACGGCAAGCGGGTATTCGAGCAGGCGGGGTTCGAGCCAAAAGTGGCGATGCAGGTCAACGACATCTTCACTTTGCTGAGCATGGTCAGTTCGGGGGTGGGTTATGCCTTGCTGCCGGGCAGGATTGCGGCGGTGTACGAGAACCGGGTGAAGCTGATCCCGTTGCAGGAAAAATACCGGTTGCAGCAGCACATCGGCGTGGTGTTTCTCAAGGCCAAGGAGCGTGACCCGAATCTGTTGGCGTTGCTGGCCGAGTGTCGGATGTATGCCAATCGACAGGCCTGAGACCGCGCTGCTGCCAATCGCCAGTAGGCTGGCGCCCACAGAGGGTGTTCCAACAGATCACCCTGTGGGAGCTAGCCTGCTAGCGATGGCATAGCCCAGACAACTCAGAATCTGAAATCAGCCGACAATCCCCCGAACGATGAAGAACAGCAACGAAGGCCCCAGCAAGCAGCCAAGTCCGGTGTGGAAGGTCGCCGTCAACGCACCGTAAGGCACCAGCCGCCGATCCGTCGCCGCCAGCCCTGCCGTCACGCCGCTGACCGTCCCGGCCAGGCCGCCGAACACCATGGCCGAACGCGGGTTATCCAGGCCCATCCAGCGCGCCGCCATCGGCGTGCCGACCATCACCAGAATCGCCTTGATCAGCCCGGTAGCAATCGACAACGCCACCAGATCGGAACTGGCACCAATCGCTGCCCCGGTCACCGGCCCGACGATGTAGGTCACCGCGCCAGCGCCAATGGTGGTCATGCTCACCGCATCGCGATAACCAAATGCCCAGGCGATGCTCGCACCGACAATGAACGGCAACACCGTGCCCAGCAGCAGCGCAATCACCCCGATCAACCCGGCCTTTTTCGCTTCCGTCGCCTGCACTTCGAACGCCGTGGCGACGATGGCAAAGTCGCGAAGCATGGCGCCGCCCATCAGGCCGATGCCGGAAAACAGCGTCAGGTCCGCCAGGCCTTTTTGCCCGCCGGTCATGGTGCCGCCGACCCAGGCCAGGACCAGGCCGATGACGATGGCAATCGCCGAGCCGTGAATGCGCCCGAAAGTCAGGCGTTTGGACAACACCACCGACACCCACATGATTACGCCCACGAACGCGAACGCCGTGACCAGACCGTTATGTTCCAGACCTTTCTCGATGAGATCCCACATGTCAGCGACCTCCTGCCGATGCGCCAACCGGGGTTATTTCTGCCGGCTCATCGGGCAAGGGTTCGCCTTTGTGAGTCCGGCTGATCAGAGCAATGGTACAGCCGCAGACCACCACCGAACCGATGGCCGCCAGCACCGCCACCGGGCCGCCGTGCAGCGCCGTGACCACGTTCTGTTGCGCGGCCATTGCCACCACCACCGGAATGTACATCGCGCCCCAGAAACCGACGCCCATCTCGCAGTCCTTGGTCATGCCGCCACGCTTGTGCATCCACAACCGCGCGCAGATCAGCAGGATCATCGCGATCCCGACCCCGCCGACGTTGGATTTGACGCCCAGCAACACGCCCAGCATGTCACCCATGATCACCCCTGCCAGCGTACAGATCGCCAACAGCGCCACACCGTAAATAATCATTGTTGTAGTCCTCAAATTGCATCGTCGAATATTGTTTTTGTTGTTCGAAGCCTGAGTCAGTGATCTAGGATTGGCGGCTTCCCTCCTCACGCAACAGCGCCTGCAGGGTATCGAGCCGGGCACCGTCGAAAGCCATCACGGTCCCCTGCTCGAACACCCGGCGCGCCAGCCCGGTCAGCACCGCACCGGGCGGCAGTTCGATCTGTAGACGTACGCCACGCTCATAAGCGCTTTGTACCGTGCCGCGCCAATCCACCACGCGGCACATGTTGAAAGCGAGGTCGTCGCGCAACGCTTCGATGTTGGTCACCATCCGCGCGCGGCTGCCGCTGAGATAACCCAGGACCGGCGTTTTCAGTGGCACCCCGGCGAAGGCTTCGGCCAGGACCTTCGCCGGTGCATCCAGCAGCGGGCAGTGCGACGGCACGCTCACCGCCAGACGCTTGGCCAGCCCGGCACCACGGCCTTTCGCCCGTTCGGCGACGGCTTTCATCGCGCCATCGCTGCCGGCGATCACCACCTGGTTATCCGCGTTGATGTTGGCCAGGTAAACCGGCGTGTCGTCGCCGTGAACCTGGGCCAGCAAACCTTCGACCGTCTCCAGATCCAGACCGATGATCGCGGTCATGCCGTAGCCCAGAGGATAAGCCTGCTGCATCAACTCACCGCGCAGGCTGACCAGATGCAACGCATCGCTGAAACTCAGGGCTCCGGCCACCACCGCTGCCGGGTAGGCGCCGATGGACAAACCGGCGACGTAGTCCGCAGCGACGGACAACTGCCGCGAAGCCGCCACACCGGCGATCAACAGACACAACTGAACGGCCCGCGTCGACTGCAAAGCCGCAGCAGAATCCAGCAGCAAGACATCCTCACCGAGCACGTCGCTGGCCTCGATCAGGGTTTCCCGAGGCACGCGCTGAAGCATGCCCGGCTGCTGCGCACCCTGACCGGGGAACACCAACAAGCTGCTCACGCTGCCTGCTCCTGCGGGTTCCATGGATCGAGCACCAGACAAGCCTGGCTTGCGTTCTTGAGCAGCACGCGATTCGAAGAACCGGCCCATTCGCGCAACGCGACGGCGCCGAATGGCGTCTGCAACTGCATGTCCACTACACAGATGGCGCGGTCCAGAATCGCCACCAGCGCCCGAGATTCAGCACGGCTCAGCGGCTGTGGTGTACGAAGTATCAGGTCGAGATCGCTGCCCTCATGCAAGGCTGAAAACCCGCTGGCCAGTTCAAACCCGGCACTGCCGCTGACACCCCAGACCCGACCGCAACCCTCCAGCATCGGCCGCAATTGAGCCAGGGCCTGAAGCACCGGCAAGTCCCGGTCGATATCGACATGACAGAGCGCCTCCGGCGACACCCGACGGGTGATCGAAGCAATCGCCATCGACGCCGCGTAACGCTGTTCGCGCTGACGGCCACGCACACCGACCGCGACCTGCCCGGCCGCTGACAAGGCGCGCCGCACCACGACCGGTTGCCCGGCGCGGACAGACTCAATCACCCACACAGGCGCATCCG
>Ga0302257_1000052_pt1 | contig 15878 bp, 10 predicted proteins | sample I_Fen_N1_4_FD_194566 | JGI IMG/M metagenome (GOLD analysis project Ga0302257, IMG submission 194566) | Peat permafrost microbial communities from Stordalen Mire near Abisko, Sweden - I_Fen_N1_4 | ecosystem: Environmental > Terrestrial > Soil > Wetlands > Permafrost | place: Sweden: Abisko...
GCCGCCCCGATTCCCCGCCCCTGCGCCGCCGGCTCCACGGCCAGCTGGTCCAGCAGCCAGTGCCGCTCGCCCGGGACGCTCTGGGCGATCCACGACCACAACCGCTCGTAGCGCTCGCCGGCGTCCGGCGCGAGCGGCAGGACTGACGGCGCGATCGTCGCATCGATTTCGGCCTGGCGGTCGTCGCTATCGGGAGGGAGGAGCGTCATCGCCCCGAGGCCGTTGCCGGCCCGGTACATCCACCCCTCGGCCGCGAACGCGGAGTCCACCACCTCGAACATCCTGCGGATGCGCGCCACCAGGTCGGCATCCGAGACCATCGGCCAGGCGACCATCGGGTCCCGGACGAACGCTCGCGCCAGCACCCCGGCGAGCACCGGCACCTCCGCGGGGGGCGCGGGCTCGACAATCGTGTGCCCCGGCGGCAGGTCCAGCCGCTCCACGACCCGGAACCGCTCCGCCGCGATCAGCGTGTCGTCGGCCAGCTCGAAGGACCGGTCGCCCAGGCGGTCCCGCAGGTCGTCGATATACCCGTTCCAGAACCGCTCGTGCGCGACCCGGAATTCTCGGGCGTCCGCGTAGCCCTCTCCCTCGTCGATCGCGTGGCGATCCGTCACGTCTGCGAGCCGGACCACCGGGCACGCCACCGTCTCGACGATCGCCACCGGTCGTTCATCGGAGTCCACCAGCACCGAGCGGTCGCCCGGCGCCGGCACCGCCTCCCCGTCCAGCTCCATCTCGACCAGCAGCCCGGCCGTCGTCGTCTTCGTCCCCGCGAGCGCCAGCGCCGTCAGCTCGTCCCGCAGGCGTCCCGGGAAGGCGAAGGCCCAGCGGGGCAGGGCACCGGGATCGCGCAAACCGGGGAGATCGGGGAGGTCGCCCATGCGGCGGATCATAGGCGGCGGACCCGGGCGAGCAGGCGGGGCCGGCCGCCGCCGCAGTCCCGGCGCCCGGAGGTCAGGTCACCGTGGTCGGGATCGACTCCATCAGCGCCAGCCGCCAGCCCTCGGCCGTCCGGCGCCAGACCAGGCAGGTCGGCGAGACGACGCTGCAGGTCGCCCCGTCCAGCTCGTATGCCTGGTGGAGCAGGAACGTCTCCACCTCCACGTCGCCCCAGCGGACGCTGTGCATGTCCTCCGCCGTGGACTGGACGTCCGAGAGCCGCGAGAAGACCTCCCGCAGCGCCAGGCCGATCTCGTGCCTGCCGCGATGCCAGCGCCGGGTGATCTCATCGACAATCTGGGCGTCCTCGGTCAGCAGGGCCGTGATCCCCGTGTCGTCCTTGGCGTCCAGCATCCGCAGGTAGTCGGCGCCGTGCCAGGCGACCGGTGCGATGGCTGTCATGGCGAGCCTCCGTTCGATTGACGGCAGCGTCGGCCGAGGCGGCGGCGGCGCCAAGTGCCGGAGGTAGCCCCGGCGAGGCTGCCGGGCCCGACAACGACGCCATGTCCGCAATCGGCGACACTTCTCCCATGGAGACGAAACAAGCGCCTGACCGCGACCTGGACCGGCACCTGGACCACGTCCTCGCCTCGCCCCGAGACGCCGCCCCGCTCGAGCTGATCGTCGCCCGGCCGGCCCCGGGCGAACGCGAGGTCCTCGGTGAAGCCGTCCTCGACGTGGCGAACGGGCTCGTGAGCGATACCTGGCTGGCCCGCGGCAGCCGCTCCACGCCGGACCACGCCGCCAACCCGGCCGCCCAGCTCACGCTCATGAACACGCGCGTCCTCGCGGCCATCGAGCCCGATCGATCCCGCTGGCCCCTGGCCGGCGACCAGCTCTACCTGGACCTGGACCTCTCCGCGGAGAACCTGCCGGCCGGCACCCGGCTGACGATCGGGACCGTGGAGCTCGAGGTGACGGACCTCCCGCACACCGGCTGCGCGCAGTTCAGCGCCCGCTTCGGGGCCGATGCGCTCCGCTGGATCAGCACCCCGACGGGCCGCGCGAACCGGATGCGCGGGATGTACGTGCGCGTCATCACCGGCGGGACGGTCCGGGTGGGCGACCTCGTCCGCAAGGCCTGACGGCCGAGGATCGGCGTGACGAGTCGTCCGGCGACCGAACGGGGCGGCGCCGTGACGATCCGGTCGCGACGCGGCGGAACCGTGGCGGGTCGGCCCGATCCGGTCAAGTTCCCGGTCGCCCGGCGGTTGGTACGGCATGAGAGCGCACCGTTCGGTCGCGCAGCGGTCAGGCACTGATCCCGGCGCCGGCGACCTCCCGCGAGGTCGCCCTCGGCGTCCTACCAGGCATCGCCCACCCGCCACTCGCAGGTCAGCCCTTCGGTCAGCGTGAGCGGCGGCGTCCGCGGCGTGCGCAGGAACATGATCCCGTCGTCCTCGTCCTCCGTGCGGACCGCGGTCTCGACGGTGCGCACGAACGTCGGGCCGCACCAGCGCTCCCAGCCAAGGCGCTCGTACATCCCGTGGACGTCGGTGCTCAGCGCGCCGAACTCGAACGCGGCCCGGATGTGCTCACCGGCGGCCTGGAGGAGCCGCGTGGCGATCCCCCGGCCCCGCCAGGCCGGCAGCGTCGCGACCGCCTCGACGTAGCCGGTCCGCATCGGCAGCCCATCCGCCTCGAGGAAACGCTCGACCACCGATGCGTGTCCCACGATCCGCCCGCCTGCCTCCGCCACCCAGTGCACGCCGCCGAGGGCGTGGTCCACGTCATCCACCGTGAACTCCCCCGCCGGCCAACAGGCCGCGAACAGGTCTCTGAGCCGGGCGAGCTCCGCTGGGGTCAGCTCCGCGGAGGCGATGCGGCGGACGTCGAGCGGGTCAGGCACCGCGAGTCGCGGTCTCTTCCAGCCGTACCCCCACCAGCCGGGTCACAACGTCAGCGGTCAGTGGCCGGTCCGCGGTGAACTGGATCGTGGCCTTGCCGGTGCGGTACGGCGCAATCTCGTCGCCGAGCGCCGCCAGCACCGCACCGCTCGCGGGGAACAGGCTGAAGTGGTCCTTGTACGCACCGTACGAGACGAGGAACCGGCCGTTGACCTTGAACGCCGGCATGTCGTACGCGATCTGCTCGGTCGCCTCGGGCGCGGCGGCCCGGATGGTCGCGCGGAGCTCCTCGAGGACCGCGCGCTGGTCGTCCGGAAGCGCTGCCATGTAGGCCTCGACGGTGCCGTGCTTGACCATGCCTGCCTCCTTCCGCCGGGACGAACGTCCGGGGATCCTCCAATGCCATGCCGAACGGATGACGTCAGGACGCGGGTGGAACCTCGATGAGCCGCCCGTCCTGCCATGCGAAGTCCCAGGCGTCGATCGCCGGCGGCTCCACCCCCAGCGCGGTGAGCGCGGTGCACACCTGGCTCCTGTGATCGGTTCCGTGGTGCAGCGCCTGGGCGAACCTGATGCCCACCGGTGCATGGCTCTCGGACCGGTCGTCACGGAGTCGCACGACGACGACGTCAGGATCGAGGTCCTGTGCCAGCAGCCAGGACCATGCAGGCCCGCTCGCCTCCATCACCGACCGAAGCTCGCCGAGATCCATCCGGTCCTCGTCGATCACGGGGAAGCGTCCGGCGCTCAGGACGGAGAGATACGAGGCGTCCGCGCCCACCGTGTGGCGCATCGTCTCGAGGATTGAGCCGTAGGTCCCCGGTACGCCGGTCGCCAGCTGCTCCGGGCTGAGCGCGAGGCAGCTGTCGATCAGCCGCAACGTCGCCCAGACATGGTGCGCGAACGGGTCGGCAAGCAGCGATCTGGTCATCGGCGCACGCTACCACCCGGCGTCAACAGGTCCCGCGAGGGCACGCGAGCGGGCCGGCTCTCCCGCGGGCCGAGGGACCCCAGCGGTCAGGGGGCCGTGGTGGACCAGGGCACCTGCACGTGGAGCTCGGTCGCGACGTTCGGGCCGTTGCAGGGCGCCATGGTGATCTCCACGCCCGCGGGAGCCGTCGCAACGACGCGCCCCAGACCCGCCGGGAGGACGAGCGCGAGACGAACGGGTGCGACGGGGTCGGCCCCGCAGTAGTTCGTGAGCCCGGCCATGAGGAACAGGCTGCTGGCGCCGCCGGCGCGAAGCGTGAACAGCGGCTTGGCCGGCGATGCGCTCGCGGGGTTGCCGAGGTTGGCGGAATCGAGGAACACCGTGCCATGACCGTCCACGAGCTGGATTGCCGGTGTTCCGCTGACGAGGCAGCTGCCCGTGCCCGTGTTCCGGAGCCTGACCGTGCCGAACCTGGTGCCTGCAGCGCCCTGCCAGTCCATCACCTCCGCCTTGAGATCGCCTCCGGGGCACGCCTTGGGCGTGACGACGGCAACGGGCGACGGCGTCGGTGCGGCGGTCGGCGAGGGTGATCGCGTCGGCGAGGCCGAAGGCGCGCGCGACGGAGAGGGTGAAGGTGACGGTGAAGACGTCGCTGGCTCTGCGCTGGGCGACGGTGCAGGTACAACCACCGTCGCGGACGGCGGACCGCCCACGTTGCCCGGCTGGTGGGTCGAGAAAGCGAAGAGGGCGCCGGCGGCGATCGCGACGACCGCGGCGATGCCGATCAGGGCCCGGAGCGGACCACTCATGGACGAAGTCCTCCACGGCACGCGCACGGCGGCACGTCGTTGTGATAGCGATGGGATGGCAGCGAGGATGTTCGCGAGGGTCCCGTCCGGCGCGTCCACCGGTCCGTCCTCGAGCCATGCGGAGAGTCGCTGTTCGAATTCGGGCGGGGTGTTCATGCGGTGCGCTCCTTGGAGCTGATCGGGCGAGCGTCCGCTTCGATCGCGGCCCGAAGCTGGCGGGACGCGTAATGCAGCCGGGACCGAGCCGTCCCGACGGGGATCCCCAGGGTCGCCGCGATCTCCGTCAGCGGGTACCCCAGGTAGTGATGGAGGACGAGGACGGCTCGCTGTTCCGCTGACAGCCGGCGGAATCCGCGCTCCAGCTCGTCCCGATCGGCAAGGGAGACAGCCGTGTCCGGGACGGCGGCCGTGTCGGTCGGGATGAGGCGGACGCGGGCGGTCCAGCGTCGGTCGCGCCTCGCTTCCGTGTAGCAGGCGCGCACCACGAGGCTGCGGAGCCACGCGTCGAAGCGCTCCGGGTCACGCAGCGTCGGCAGGTTCTGCCATGCGCTCAGGAACGCCTGCTGCGTCGCGTCCTGGGCGCGGTGGGGGTCACGCAGGATGCGATACGCCAGCGCGTACGAGCGATCGACGGTCGCCGCGGCGAGCGCCGCGAAGGCATCCTCGTCACCGTGCTGCGCTCGTTCGACGAGGCCTGCCTGCATGTCGGCACCTGTCCCGGCCGCCAGTCTGGCTGCCTCACTGAGTATGAAGCCGCCCGATCACGGAACGTTCAATGTTCCATGGGATACGGTCGTGGCACGGCGACGCAGCAACTCGCCGAAGGTCCGGCTCACGGCCTCGTCGCGTCGGCCCCGCCCTCCACCCCGGCCGCCGCCACCAGCCGCGCCACCACCGCCTGCGTCAGCGTCCAGCCCTTGAGCGCGTCCTTCGGCAGCCGGATCCGGACCTGGTTCGAGGCGAACGTCATGTCCCCGGGCCGAACTCCAGGCAGCGGCACCCCGAACGACGGCGACAGCAGCTGCATCGCGGTCGCCCTGGAGAGCGACGCCCCGAACCGAACGACGAGCCAGCCCTCCTCGCGCGCCAGGGAGGCCACGCCCGCGGACTCCGCCGACAGCCGCATCTCCGCCACCTCGACCAGCCGCAGGACGGGGGCGGGCATCGGGCCGTACCGGTCCAGCACCTCCTGCCGGAACGCGGCGACGTCCCCCACGGTCCGCGTCCGGGCCAGCCGTCGGTACAGCTCCAGCTTCTGGGCCACCTCCGGCACGTAGTCGTCCGGCAGGTACGCGTCGACCGGGAGGTCCACCACCGCCTGCGGCGCCTCGCGGACCGGCACGCGGTCCTCGCGCCGCGCCTTCGCCTCCTCCACCGCCTCGGCGAGAAGGCGCGAGTACAGGTCGAACCCGACCGCCGCCATGTGCCCGGACTGCTCCCCGCCCAGGATGTTGCCCGCCCCGCGGATCTCGAGGTCGGCGAGCGCGATCTGGAACCCGGCGCCGAGCTCCGAGGCGTTGAAGATCGCCTGGAGCCGCTTGCGGGCCTCCTCGCTCATGCGCTCGCGCCGGCGGTAGAGCAGGTACGCGTACGCGCGCCGCGAGGACCGGCCGACGCGTCCGCGGAGCTGGTAGAGCTGCGCGAGACCCAGCGTGTCGGCGCGGTCGATGACGATCGTGTTCGCGTTCGGGATGTCCAGGCCGGACTCGATGATCGTGGTGCAGACGAGGACGTCCGCTGCGCCGTCGGCGAAGGCGAGCATGACCTTCTCGAGCTGCCCCTCGCCCATCTGCCCGTGCCCGACGAGGATCCGCGCCCCCGGCAGGAGCCGACGGAGCTGCTCCGCCTGGGCCTCGATGGTCTCCACCCGGTTGTGGACGTAGAACACCTGGCCGCCGCGGTCGAGCTCGCGAAGGACCGCGTCCCGGACCAGGCCGGCGGACGCCTCCGCGACGCGCGTCTGGATCGGCAGGCGATCCTCGGGCGGGGTCTCGATCACGGACATGTCCCGGATTCCGGCCAGCGCCAGGTTCAGCGTCCGCGGGATGGGCGTGGCGGAGAGGGTGAGCACGTCCACGGCCGATCGCAGCTGCTTCAGGCGCTCCTTCGCCGCGACCCCGAAGCGCTGCTCCTCGTCCACCACCACGAGCCCCAGGTCCCTGAACGCCACGTCCTTCGACAGGAGCCGGTGCGTCCCGATGACGATGTCCACGCCGCCGCTCGCGAGGCCCGCGACCGCCGCGTCCTGGTCCTTCGCGCTCACGAACCGCGAGAGAAGCCTGACCGTGATCGGGAAGGCCGCGAACCGCTGCGAGAAGGTGGCGAAGTGCTGCCCCGCCAGCACGGTCGTCGGCACCAGCACGGCGACCTGCTTGCCGTCCTGCGTCGCCTTGAACGCCGCCCGCAGCGCCACCTCGGTCTTGCCGTAGCCCACGTCGCCCACGACCAGCCGGTCCATCGGCCGGCGCGTCTCCATGTCCGCCTTGACCTCGACGGCGGCGCGGAGCTGGTCCGGCGTCTCCTCGTACGGGAACGACGCCTCCATCTCGCCCTGCCACGGCGAGTCGAGGCTGAACGCGAACCCGTCGGCCGCCTCCCGCTTCGCGTAGAGCCTGAGCAGCTCCTCCGCGAGGTCGGTGACCGCCTTGCGGACCCGCTGCTTCGTGCGCAGCCAGTCCGTCCCGCCCAGGCGCGACAGCTGCGGCGACTCCCCGCCCGAGTAGCGCGAGATCCGGGTGATCTGCTCCACGGGGACGAAGATCCGGTCCCCGGCCGCGAACGAGAGCTCCAGGTAGTCCCGCTCCTGGCCCTCCTCGCCGCGCCGGAGCATCTGCTCGTAGCGCGCGATGCCGTGGTCGATGTGGACGACCAGGTCCCCTGCCGTCAGCCGCTCCAGGATGTCGCGGGGGACGACGCGCCGCATCGCCTTCGGCCGCCGGACCCGGACGGTGCCGAACAGCTCGCGGTCCGTGACCACCGCCAGCCCGTCCGGGCCACCCTCGAAGCCGCCGTTGAGGCTCCGCTCCACCAGCGCGATGGCCCCGGGCGGCGGGGCCTCCGCGATCCGGTTGACGATGCCGACGGCGTGGCCGGCCTCGCCCAGGAGCTCCGCGAGGCGCGGCGCCTGGTCGCTCACCAGCACGACACGAGCACGCTCCTGGAGCCAGTGCTCGACGCCGTCCACCAGCCGTTCCGTCCGGCCGGGCGGCAGCACGGGATCGCGCCAGCCGAACAGGTCGCCCGAGGTGAGGCCCCTGGCTGCGTACGCCATCCCGTCCGCGGTGCCCGCCTCGGACTGCCAGGTGAGCTCCAGCGTGCGGGCGCCGTGGAGGCGCGCCTTCCAGTCGCGCGGCGGGAGGTAGGTGGCGGGCCAGTCCCTGGGCAGCTCACCGTTCTCGACCAGCTCTGCGCGCCGTTCGTCCGCCTGCCGCCAGAGGAACTCCGCGGCGTCGGCGAGGTCGCCGGGCTCGTCGAGGATGAACAGCGTGGATGGATCGAGGTGGTCCAGCCCGGTCTGCGGCGCGACGACGCGCGACCAGACCTCGGCGGCGTCACCGGCTGGGAGTGCGCGCCCCGCGGTCACGTGGGCCGCCCCCTCCGGCGCCGCGTCACCCGCGAACCGCGCCAGGTCCGCCGCGAGACGCTCCGGCAGCCGGGCGGCCATCCTCCCAAGGCGTGCCCTGATCTCGTCCACGCCACCCTGCGGGAGGAGGAACTCCGTCGCCGGGAGCAGCGCGACCTCATTGACCGGCTCCACGCTCCGCTGATCCGTCGGGTCAAAGGCGCGGAGCGAGTCGATCTCGTCGCCGAACAGCTCGATCCGGACGGGGAGCGCCGCCGACGGCGGGAACACGTCCAGGATCCCGCCGCGCCGCGCGAACTCGCCACGGCCGGCCACCTCCAGGACGGGCGTGTAGCCGCGCTCGAACAGCTCGGACAGGAGCGCGTCGAGGTTCACGCGCGAGCCGGGCCTGAGCGTCCGGATCTGGGCGGGCAGGTCCGACGGGGCGAGCGTCGCCTGGAGGAGCGCCTGGACGCTGGCGACCAGGACCTTCGCCCGGCCCCCGCGCCATGCCGCCAGCGCCGCCACCCGTGCGGCCGTCTCGTCGGGGACAAGCTCGGACCGCTCGTACGCGAGCGAGGTGCGCGGCTCCAGCACCGCGACCAGCGACGGGTCCCCCAGCCACGCGCCGAGCTCCTCCGCCACGCGGTCGCCGATCTCCGCGTCCCGGGCCACCCAGCAGATCCGCTCCCCGCCCGCGGCAAGGGCGATCGCCGCCGCGAGATACGACTTCGCCCCGTGCGGGACCGTCGTGAGCCCCACGTGACGCCCGTGGATCCCGGCCGCCGGCGCCGCGACGGGACCGAGCCGCTCCCGGAGCGTGGCGAACGAGCCTGTCTCGTGGAGCAGTCTCGGCAGGACGGCGAGATCCGGCACGCGCCGCCCGGCGCCGCCGCGGGAGGGCGTTCCCGCCCGTTCTCTCGGGGAGTGCGCGGCGGCCCGGCGACCGCGTGCGGCTCCGGCTGTGGCGACGGCACCCGTTGATCCCGGAGCGTCCGGCTCGGTCCGCCGCGCCGCCGGGTCCAGCAGCTCCACCTCGGCCTCGACCGAGGCGCGGTCCAGGTCGACCGCCTGCTCCCCGACCTCGGCCGCGGCCCGCCGCTCCGCCCAGTCGCGCGCGACCTTCTCGGCGAGCTTCCGCTCGCGCGTCGACCGTCCGCGGTACCGGTCGGTCACCGCCGGCCGCCTCTGTCGCGGCCGCCATCGCCACGCCCGCCCGCCGCATCGCCGCCCTCGCCCTGGCCGGCCGGGTCGCCGCCCAGGATCCGGCGCCAGCCCGTCTTCGTCCGGCGCACGCCCGTCTCGTCTGCGGGCCCACCCACCTCGCCCGGCCCGGGAGCGTCCACGCCGTCCACGACCGCCGACGCCGGAGCCTGCAGCTCGAAGGGGTTGAAGCGGTTCGCCGCCTTCGACGTCCCATCGCGCGCCCACGCCTCCACGGCGTCGGCCGCCGCGTCCAGGAGGATTGGCAGGCGTGTCCGCTCGTCGGCCGCGAACCTCGAGAGCACGTGGTCGATCGCCCCGCTCCCGGGCTCCCCGATCCCCACGCGCAGCCGGCTGAACTTCTCGGACTCCAGCTCCTCGATGATCGAGCGCAGCCCGTTGTGTCCGCCGTGGGACCCCGCCTCCCGGAACCGCAGCTTCCCGAACGGCAGCGCGAAGTCGTCCGCCACCACCAGGACGTCCGCCAGCGGCACGCGCTCGCGGGCCAGCAGCTTCCGCACTGCGACCCCGGAGTCGTTCATGAAGGTCAGGGGCTTCGCCAGGACGAGATCCAGGCCCTTGTACCGGATCTGGACGCTCTCGGATGCGTCGCGCTGGCGCCCGCGACCGGACCGCCCGGCCCGGTCCGCGAGCCGGTCCAGGACCATCCAGCCGATGTTGTGCCGCGTCTCCGCGTACTGGCTGCCCGGGTTCCCCAGGCCGACGACGAGCTTCACGTTCCGGATCCCACCTCGACGGCCGCGGACCGGACACCCCGTCCGGACACGGCGAACGGCCCCGGGACCGGGTCCGACGGGGCTCGGACGACATGGTACCGAACCGGCTGTCCGACAGCACGGGCAGCCACCGTGCCGTCGGAGCCGTGCGGTCACCCGTGCGGGTAACGCGTACCGCCCGCGAAACGTCACATGCCCGGATCGCGAGCGGACCAGGCTTCCGCAGCGCCAGGGAGCACGAAGATGGGCGACGTCACGAGCGGGCGTCCCGGTCCCACCCCCACGAGCGCCGCGACGCGAGCCTCCGGTCGACGGAGCGTCCGGGCCCTTCCGGCGCTCCTCGCCATCGCCGCCCTGGTCGGGTCGTGCGCCGGGCCCGCACCCACCGTCCGGCCCTCGCCGGGCTCCACGACGTCCCCTGCCACCACCGCTGCCGCGTCCGGCGGGCCCACCGCTCCCGGGACACCGGCACCCACCCCCACGCCCGACCCCACCGCCTGGGCACGCCTGACGCTGGCGAACGCCCCGATCGTCGCGAACCTCGAGCCCACGAAGGCCAGCCGGGGCGGGGTCGCCCTGGACACTGCCTTCAAGCTGACCACCCTGGACGGGCGCGCGCCGGGCGACGTCGCTGCACACCTTGTCTCCGACCCGCCGATCACGTTCACGGTCGCCTCGACGGACGGCGCGACGGCGGTCCTCCGCCCGACCAGGAGGCTGCAGGCCGGCACGCTCTACCGCATCTCGCTTGCCCGCGCCGACGGCTCCATCGAGGCGACCTGGGCGGCGCAGACGGCGCTCCCGCTCGCGATCATCGAGACGATCCCCGGCGACAGCGCCACCGGTGTCCCGCTCACCGCCGGGATCGAGATCACGTTCAACCAGCCCGGGGTGACCGCCTCTGACCTCAGCAAGCACCTCACGATCGCGCCGGCGACCGCCGGGCGCCTCCAGGTCTCCGGTCGGACCCTCGTGTTCGTTCCATCCAAGCCGCTGGCGAAAGGCCGGGTCTACACGGTGACCGTGAAGCACGGGCTCCCGCTGGCCGGCACCGGCCAGGTCCTGCCGGGTGACGTGGTCGTCCGGTTCGAGACCCTGGCCACGCCCCCCTCCGCGGTGACCGTCAACCTGTCCAGGTCGTTCGTCGAGGCCAACCCGCGTGAGAAGGCCGCGATCGGCGTCTCGATGGACATGCCGGACGGCGCGAAGGCCCCGGCCTCGATCCCGATCACGGTCCACCGTCTCGCCGGCCTCACGGCCGCGATGGGCGCCTGGAAGACGGTCGAGAAGGCGCCTGACTGGACGCTCGTCTCCACCGCCGCGGCTGTCCCGACGGCCGGTCTGCCGCGGGTGGTCAAGGCCAGTGTCAAGGTCCAGGGCAGCGAGGACGGCCCCTCCTGGATCCAGCTCCCGAAGCGGCTCGCCGCCGGCTGGTACCTGGTCACCGAGACGTGGAGCGGCATCCCGCGCCAGGCCGTGCTGCAGGTCACGGACATAGCGACGTTCTCCATGCTGGGCGTGGGCAAGTCCGCGGTCTGGGTCAACGACCTCGCCACCGGCAAGGCCGCTGCCGGGGCCGCGGTCGCCATCGACGGCAAGCGCCTCGGCGGCACGGACGCCCGGGGCCTGCTTGTCGCCGCAACCCCGTCAGGGCTGAAGCTCGGGGAGGATCCTTCCTCGAGCCCGATGCTCGTCGTCCGATACGGGGCTCAATCGGCGTTCCAGCCGTTCTCCATGAGCCGGTACTGCGCCAGCTGCGGGAGCCCCACCGCGGACGACCAGTGGTGGCAGCTGTTCACCAGCGATCGATCGACGTTCCGCTCGACCGACACCGTCAACGCCTGGGGCATCGTCCGGAACAGGGAGACGGGAAAGGTCCCTTCGTCCGTGACAGTGACCCTGCGGGCCGGCGATGGGTCCAACGCGACCGACAGCGCGATCATCACGACCAGCGCGACCCCGGACAGCAACGGGGCGTTCTCGGTCCGCGTCGCGTTGAGGGATCTCCCAGTCGGCAGCTACCGCCTCGTGCTCTCCACGGGCAAGACGCGCCTGGGCGAGCTGTGGATGGGGGTCGCGACGATCGTCAAGCCGGGCTACCAGCTGGAGATGACGACGGATCGCCACGCGATGGTGAGCGACGCCAAGGTGATCGCGTCCGTGGACGCCTCCTTCTTCGAGGGCACGCCGGTCGTGGGCACGGAGCTGTCGCTGTCCTCCGACACCGTCCCGGGGAGCACGAAGGTGAGCACGGACGCCGGCGGGCACGCGTCCGCCCCCGTGACCCTGCGCCTGGACTCCGACACCGACCAGTGGGGCGTGACGGCCGTCCAGGCGATCCCGACCCTGCCCGAAGAAGCCGCCATCAGCACGGCGAGCGACGTCGCCGTGTTCCGCGCCACGGCCCTCGTGGACACCAGCGCCGCCCTCGCCGGGACACGTGTCAACATCACCGGCAAGGTCAGCGATGTGGCCTTCGACCGCTTCGAGACTGCGCCGCCGACCCGGCTGTGGGACGTGGACCCTCGAGGAGCCGGACGCCCCGGTGCAGCCGTGCTGGTCAAGGTCGTGCAGCACACGCCGGTCCGCCGCCAGGCGGGCACGCGGTACGACTTCATCCTCAAGCAGGTCGAGCCGGTCTACGACGACACCGACAGGGTCGACACGGTCTCGGTGACGACGGTCCGAACCGGCGCTGACGGCTCGTTCAGCCTGTCGGTGACCGTCAAGGGTGGCAGCCGCTCCTACGAGGTCTCTGCCACCTACACCGACGAGGGCAACCGGTCGACCACCGCGACCGCCTCGGCGGAAGGTCCGAACCCGCGCAACGGCGACCGGAGTGCCTGGCTCAAGCCCGCCGACCCGGCCCGTGAGTCCGGCGAGTACTCCGTGGGGGACGAGGTCCGCGTCACGTTCATGGGCGGCCTCGAGCATGCACCCGTGTCCCGCTACTTCTACTCCGTGGCCCAGCGCGGGCTCACCTATGCCACCGTCGGCGCCTCGCCGACCTTCCGAACCACCTTCACGGCGGCGTCCGTGCCGTCCATCAGCATCACGGCGGTGCGCTTCAACGGGTACGGCTACGACCTGGCCGTCTCCTCCTGGCGGGCCCAGCTCCGTCCCGCGGATCGCACGCTGACCGTGCAGGTCACCCCGGACAAGGCGCGCTACCGCCCCGGGGACACCGCCAACGTGACGATCCGGACCCTCGGTCCGGACGGAAGGCCGGTCGCGGCCAGCGTCTTCGTCCAGGCCGTGGACGAGAAGCTGTACGCGATGGGTACCGCGTCGCAGGTCGACCCGGTCCCGGTGCTGTACGCCGCCGTGAACGACGGGATCATCGCGTGGGCCGCGTCCCACCGGACGCCCGGCGACGACGACGGCAAGGGCGGGGGCGGGGGCGATACGACGGGCGGCGGGGGGGACGACCGCGGCGACTTCCGCGACTGGCTGGTCGGCACGCTGGTGGCGACCGGCAGTGACGGCACGACCACCGTCCCGGTACCCCTCTCGGACGACCTCACCTCCTGGCACGTGAGCGCAGCCGCCGTGGATGCGGCGCTGGAGGCCGGCTCCGGGAGCGGGTCCCTGGCGGTCGGGCTGCCGTTCTTCGTGGAGGCAACCATCGCACCGGAGTATCTGGTGGCCGACCTGCCGATCATCCGCGTCCGCGGGTTCGGGTCCGGCCTGGCGACGGGCGAGACCGTCACGTTCACGGTCAGCTCCGACACGCTGCCGATGAGCGGCGTCACCGTCACCGCCGACGCATTCACGGTGGCGGAGGTCCCGTTGCCGGCGCTGAAGGAGGGCTCACACCACATCCGGATCGCGGCGACCGTCGGCAGTGGTTCGACGCTCCGCAGCGACACGCTCACCCGGACCTTCGACGTGGTCACGACGCGCGCAACGCGGCTCGAGACCACGTGGGCTGCCCTGGCAGGGCCGGTGAACGTCAAGGCCGGCAGCGACCTCACGCGCGTCACGCTGGTCGATGCCGGCCGGGGACGCGTGGTCCCGATCCTCGAGGATCTCGCCTGGACCGACGGTGGGCGTGCCGACCGCGTCGTGGCCGCCGGCCTGGCCAACCGTGTGCTGGTCGAGCAGTTCGGCCTCGAGGCCCCGGCCGAGACGAGCGAGACCGCCCTGGAGCCGTTCCGCGCCGGAGGGACGCTCGCGATCCTCCCGTACGGGTCCGCGAACCTCGACGTGACGGCTCTTGCCGCCATGACCGGGGATCTGCGCCTGGACGCGGGCGGCACGGCCGAGTGGCTGCGCGAGGTCATGACCACGGGGAGCCAGCACGCCCGCGACCAGCGCCTGCTGGCCCTCGCCGGGCTTGCGGGCCTGGGTGAGCCGGTCCTGGCCGACGTCCGCGAGGCGGCGGCGCAGACCGACCTCACCATTCCCGAGCAGATCAGCGTTGCCATCGCCGCGTTCTATGCCGGCGACGAGGACCTGGCCAGGACCCTCGAACGCGACCTGCTCACCGGCCACGCGCTCCGGCTGGGCCCGTGGGTTCGCATCGATCCCGGTGCAGGGGAGGACGCGAGCCTCCAGACAGCGCGGCTCGCCATCGTGGCCGCCTCGCTCGGCGACCCGGTCGCTGCGGACATGGACGCCTGGGTCGCGGCGAACCCGCCGAAGACGACGACGGTGGCGCTCGAACGGGCGCTGGCGGCGCAGGGGTGGGCGAAGCGGGTTCCCGGTGCCTCCGCCGTGGCCGCGATCACGGTCGACGGCGCACGGCGGGAGCTCGCGGTCAAGCCCGACAAGCCGGCGTCCGTCGTGCTGACGCCCGCCCAGGCGGCGTCGGCCCGGCTCGAGCCAGTGTCCGGGTCCGTGCTGGCGGTCACCTCATGGATTGGGCCGCTGGATCCGGCGAGCCTCACCCCGGCCACGGGACAGGTCCTGAAGCGGACTGTCACGCCGGACGGGGCCATCGGCCCCACCGACACCGTCATCGTCACGTTGGAGGCCACCCTCGGGCCGGACGCCCGGGACGAGTGCTGGCGCGTCACGGACCTGGCCCCGTCGGGCCTGGCCCCGATCAGCGTCCAGGGTTCGTGGGACACGAACGACGATGGGAACCCGGTGTGGACCGGCACGTCACCGGACCTCGTCGACGGGCAGCGCGTGGGGTTCTGCGTCACCCGAGACCCGAAGCAGCCCGTGCAGACCCTGCGGTACGTGGCGCGAGTCGTCACGCCCGGCACGTACCTGTGGGAGCCGGCCGTTCTCCAGTCGGAGGTGGTGCCGGACCAGGGCGTGGTGACGGATCCCACCACGGTGACGATCAGGGGGACGAGCGGATAGCGCCGGGGCCGCCCGTCAGGCGAGGAGGCTCCGCTCGAGCGCGCGCATCGCAGCCTCCTCGTCCTTCTCCGCGTGGTCCCAGCCGCAGACGTGCAGCGTGCCGTGGGTCACGAGCAGGCGCAGCTCGTCGCGGGCATCCCAGCGCATGTCGCCGGTCTGGCCGCCGCGGCCGGCCTCGGCCTGGTCCATCGCCCGCTCGACGGACACGACGATGTCGCCCAGGTTCTGGCGGGCGCCGGGCGGGAGCGCGAAGTCCGCCCCATGTCCGGCGGCGGCGCCACCGGCTTCACCGGCCTCCGCCTTGCCGGGATGGGCGGGGTACGCCTCGGGCGGCAGCAGCGGGAACGAGAGGACGTCGGTGGAGCCGGCCTTGCCCATGTGGCTCGCGTTCAGCTCCGCCAGCTCCGCGTCGTCCGAGAGGATCAGGCCCAGCGATGCCGGGCGTGGCGCTCCGGCGACGTCCAGCGCTGCAGCCGCGACGCGAGCGAGGACCGTGGCGGGCAGCAGCCTCGGCACGCCGGCGCGCCACTCGAC